>AUXO018059630.1_pt1 | contig 11548 bp, 14 predicted proteins | sample 768731 | NCBI WGS metagenome assembly AUXO01 (sample SAMN02715735, study PRJNA202380) | gut metagenome | biome: sheep rumen | host: Ovis aries | place: New Zealand: Palmerston North | reverse complement strand
TATGATATTTGATGATTTACAAAAAGCAAACATTGAGACATTAAAGTCTCACGATAAGGTAGCACATGAGGTTATTTCTTTAGTATTTGGTAGAGCTAAAAATACTGCCATTGATAAAGGATATCCTGATAGAAAATTACCTGATTCAGAATGCTTACAGCTAATTCAAAAATTTATTAAGGAATTAGAGGAAGAAAAGATTAATTTTGAAAAGGCAGGAAGAGCAGAAACAGTAGAAAAGCTTGCCTCTCAACAAAAGCTATTGGAAAAGTATTTACCAAAGCAATTAACAGAGGAAGAAATAAGAAATGAAATTTCAAAATTAGAAGATAAGAAGATTCCTTCAGTAATGAAGCATTTCAAAGCTAATTTCAGTGGCCAATGCGATATGGGATTAGTATCTAAAATAGCTAAAGAATTTAACTAGGTAATGCTTATGGAAAAAATCAACATTACAGCAAGTGATAATCTTATATTAAAAGGATTCTATAGTAAAGCAGAAAAGCCAATTGGTGCGATTGTTATTGTCCATGGAATGGTTGAGCATAAGGAAAGATATATTCCTTTAATAGAAAAGCTTAATGAGGCAGGATATAATGTTACTATATGCGATTTAAGAGGTCATGGTGAAAGTATTAATGAGGAATATTCTTTAGGAAGAATTGCCTCAATTGACCAAATGGTTGATGATACAAATAGAGTAGTTGAATATGCTAAAAAGCATAATCCTAACTTCCCTATTTTTATGTATGCCCATTCAATGGGAACATTAATTGCCCGTATGTATATTAGGAAGCATGCATTATCAATAAACAAATTATTAATTTCTGGTACTGTTGCTTATCAGCCAGGCTGCTGGATTGCCGTATTTTTAGCTAAATTAAAATCAATGGGAAAAGGAAAATATAAATATTCTAAATTATTATTCTCATTCTCAAATGATGGAAGCTCAAAAGAGGATTTATCTTGGTTAAGCTATAATAAAGAAAATATTGAAAGATATCAAAATGATCCATTATGTAGCTTTAAATTTACTAATTATTCTAATTATGTATTATTTAGTATGACATATAAGCTTCATAAGCATAGTAAAAAATATGAATATAATCCTAATTTAGTTATTATGAGTCTATCAGGTTCTGATGATAGAACTACTAAAAAAACTAAGGGTGTTAGAGATTCTGTAAAGCATCTAATCTTTGATGGATATAGTAATATTTCATATAAAGAATATCCTAATATGAAGCATGAAATTCTAATGGAAGATAATAAAGATGATGTTATTAAGGATATGATTGAATTCTTCGGTAAATAATATGCATTGTGAAAAATGTGGTAATGAATTAACTACAAAATTTTTAGAATATGAAGGAATGGTTCCTTTTTGTGAAAACTGTAATGAATATCGATTCATGTCTTTTAATAGCGCAGTAAGTGCCTTTATATTTAATCCTAATATGACTAAAGTATTATTAATTAAACAATATAATACTGATTTTTTCAGACTAGTGGCTGGATATGTAAATAAAGGTGAATCCTTAGAACAGACATTATATAGAGAATTAGGAGAAGAAATAGGTAGAATTCCTATGGAATTTACTTTTAATAAAAGTGAATATTTTGAAAAATCAAATACTTTAATTTCTAATTTCATTGTTAAATTAACAAGTGAAGATATATTTCCAAATCATGAAATAGATTATTATGAATGGATTAATGTTGAAGATGTTTCAAAAAATCTCGATAATGCAAAGCTTGCGAAAAAGCTATGGATATATTATTTGAATAAAAACAAGTAAAAGCCGATAAAAATCGGCTTTTTGAATTATCATAGATAATTGAATAATATTAATATAAATGTTAAAATATATAAAAGAGGTTGACTTTATGATATTAGCTATAGATCCGATACTTAATTTATTTAATTTAGATGAAAATATAACTTGGTATGGTGTTATAACCAGATTGATTATCGCTGCGATATTTGGTGGTATAATAGGACTTGAAAGACAGAATAATAATCAATCTGCTGGATTTAGAACCCATATTATTTTAACTGTAGCGAGTGCGCTAGCGATGCTGACAAACCAATTCATATTCGAAAGATTTGGTAATGCAGATATATCAAGAATCGCTGCCGGTGTTGTATCAGGTGTAGGTTTTTTAGGTGCTGGAACAATACTTATTACATCTAGAAATAGAATAAAGGGATTAACGACTGCCACTGGATTATGGGCATGTTCATGCCTTGGTATCGCAATTGGTGCTGGTTTTTATTCAGCTGCTATCTGTGGAGTTATAATTTATGTTTTGGCATTATTATTACAGCCTTTAGAAAAGAAATTATCTAAATATAGTAAATATATTAATTTAGAAATTGAATTTGATGATCCTAAAAAAATAAATACATTTTTAGAATATATTAGAAAAAATAATATAAAATTAGTATCATTACATAATAATGAAAATTATAAGGATACAGGAATATATGCATATAATGTATTATTATCTTTACCTAAAGGATTTGGTAAGGATAGAATTACTGATGATTTAAAAAATAATTCAGATATTAAATATTTTGAATATCTGTAAAGTTAATTAATTTTATAAATAATTACTATATATGGCTTAAAGATTTAATCTTTAAGTCATTTTTTGTTTTTTTATTAGAGATAATGAGATATTTTATAGAATTTTATTTTATATTGTGTTAAAATATTAAAAATATTTTTTAAAAAGGGGGTATGTGATATGAAAAACTATAAATTACATATTTCAGATGGATTTAAAGATATCTATGGTAAAGAGATATTGATAAAGAAGGAATTAGAAAATAGAATATTAAATATTTTTAAATTATATGGCTATGAATTAATTAAAACACCTGGTGTTGAATATATTGATGTATATTCAAGTAAGGGTCAAAAGCCAGATTTATATAATTTAATTAATAGACAGGGTGAAGTACTTGCGTTATGTAATGATATGACTAGAAGTATTGCTAGATTTGTATCAACTAATAATTCATTAAAGGGTGATATATTTAAATATTGTTATAGTGCTGATACATTTAGATATCCAAGACTGTATCAGGGTAAAACACATCAATTTTTACAATCTGGTGTTGAATTAATTGGTAATACTGGTATTGATGGTGATATTCAAAGTATATATTTAGCAAGTAAGGTTTTAGATGCTTGTAATTGTAAAAAATATACAATTAATATTGGTAGTTCATTATTTTTAAGTGAATTAATGAATGATTTCAATATTAAGGATGATGTAAAAAAAGAAATATATCATTCAATTGAGATAAATGATTATGTAACATTAAGAGGAATACTTGATTCAAATTTAGATAGTGAGAAGAGTGATTTAATCTTTGAACTTATGCTAAAGGGTGGAAGATTAAAATTCATTGACTCACTTATGAGTAAGCTTAAGGGCTATAAATCATATGAGGTTTTAGAATATTTAAAGAATGTATATAATTCATTAAAGGAATTAGATGTTGAAAATATAGTATTTGATTTCAGTATTTATTCATATCAGGATTATTATACAGGAATTATATTTAATATTTACATTGATGATGTTGTTAGGTATGTCGTTAATGGTGGAAGATGTGATTCATTGTTTAAGGATTTTGGTAAGGATTTATGCGATGTAGGTTTTGGTATTGATATTGATATATTGACAGATTATGTAATCAATAATGATTTAATAAGCCTAAAGGATGAAAAATATTTATCAGTAGCTGATGCAAAAAGCTTTATTAAAGCTGTTAAGAATAATGATTCATTTAGAAAAGATGGAATTATAGTTAATGAAATTAATTTTAATTCATTAGATGAGGCGATGAAATACGCTAAAGAAAATGGATATAGTAAAGTGATTAATTATAAGGATAATAAAATTGAAATAAAGGAGGTTATGTAATATGTTAACCTTCGCATTATCAAAGGGTAGACTTGCCGATAAGATATTTGAAATGTTAAAAAAATTAAATTTATGCGATATCAATATCGATAAGGATGATAGAAGATTAGTGATTGAAGCTAATGATTTTAGGTTTTTCTTAGCTAAACCATCTGATGTGCCTACATTTGTCGAAAGTGGTGTTGCCGATATCGGTGTTGTTGGTAAGGATACTATACTTGAAGAGAATAGAGATTTAACTGAGGTTTTAGATTTAGGCTTTGGAAAATGTAGAATGTGCGTTTGTGCAAAGCGTGAGGATAATGACTCATATAAATATAAAACTAATTTAAGGGTTGCCACAAAATATCCAAATATTGCTAAAGGATATTTTGATTCACTTAATCAAAGTGTGACAATCATTAAATTAAATGGTTCAGTCGAGCTTGCCCCTATTGTTGGGTTAAGTGATGTTATTGTTGATATTGTTGAATCAGGAAGAACACTTAAGGAAAATGGTCTTGAGCCTGTTACGACAATAGTTGAGCTTTCTGCTAGACTTATTTGTAATAATGCTAGTATAAAGACAAAATATGATGAAATATCTGATATAATATCAGGATTTTCAAAGATACTTAAGGAGAGATAATATGATTGAGATAGTTCGTGATAAAGATAAAATTGAAGAATATTTTAATGTGCTTTCTAAAAGAGGATCTGTTAATAGTGGAGAATACTCAGATAGAGTAAAGGCAATTGTTAATGATATTGCCACTAAAGGCGATGAGGCTTTAGTATCATATACTCAAAAATTTGATGATCCTAATTTTAGTATTGATAATATTGAAGTAAGCCATGATGAGATGAAGAAGGCATTCATGTCATTAGATGATAAATTACAAAAGGTATTATTAAAAAGTAAAGAAAGAATTTATTCATATCACGAGCATCAACTTCGTAAAACTTGGGAATATACTGATAATATTGGTGCGAAGCTTGGTCAAAAGATCACACCTTTAAAAAGAGTTGGTGTATATGTACCTGGCGGAAAGGCTTCATATCCATCAAGTGTATTTATGAATGTACTTCCTGCAAAGGTTGCTGGAGTTAAAAATATTATAATGGTCACACCTGCAGTTAGGGGTTATATTAATCCACTTGTATTAGCTGCGGCTTATGTATGTGATGTTAATCATTTATATAAGGTTGGTGGTGCACAGGCTATTGCGGCATTAGCTTATGGGACTAATAGTATTCCAAAGGTAGATAAGATTGTTGGCCCTGGTAATATTTATGTTGCCCTTGCCAAAAAGGAAGTATTTGGACTTGTTGGTATTGATTCTATCGCTGGGCCATCAGAAATAGGTATTATTGCTGATAGTACATGTAATGTTAATTATGTGGCTGCCGATATGCTAGGTCAAGCAGAGCATGATGAGATTGCATCAGCTACATTATTTATTACTGATTCTAAAAAAGCAGAAGAAATAAAAAATAAGATGATTGAATATACAAATACTGCTGAGAGAAAGAATATCCTTGAAAAATCTTTAACTAATACATCAAAGATTATTGTTTGCAAGGATTTAGATGAGGCAATAAAACTTACAAATAGACTTGCTCCTGAGCATTTAGAGCTTGCTTTAGATAACGCAAGAGATATAGTTGATAGAATTGATAATGCTGGTGCTATTTTTATTGGACATAATTCAGCTGAGGCATTTGGTGATTATATGGCTGGTCCAAATCATGTTTTACCTACATGTGGTACTGCTAGATTCTTTTCACCACTTGGCGTTGATGATTTTATAAAGAAAACATCATTAATAGAATTGAGTAAGGATGCTGTTAATGATTTAGTAGAGGATGTTGATGTATTTGCTCAAGCTGAGGGTCTTACTATGCATGCACTATCTGCTCGTGTAAGAGGTGATAAATAGTGAAATATATTAAGAATAGCTTTAAAAATATGGTGCCATATCATTCAAGTCTAATTACTGATGGTATTATATTAAATGCTAATGAATCACCTTATGATCCTCCTAAAGAGGTTATAGATTTATTTAAAAAAGAATTAGATAAGGTTGAATTTAATCGTTATCCTGATATGGATGAAAGAGAATTAGCATCATCTATAGCTAAGCATTTTAATGTTAATAGTGATAATGTTACTATTGGTGTTGGATCTGATGAATTATTAGATTGTGTATTTAGGGCAGTAATAGATAAGGGTGATAAGGTTGTTTCTTTTTCACCATCATTTTCTATGTACAAGGTATTTACTGAGCTTGTAGGTGGAGAATTCATCGGTGTTTATGATGAGAATTATAAAATTGATGTTGATAGTATTATTAAAGCGATTAAGGATAATAATCCTAAATTAGTTTTAATTTGTTCACCTAATAATCCAACTGGTGAATATTTAGAGGAAAAGGATGTTAGAAAAATTGTTGAGTCAACTGAGGCTTTAGTGCTTTTAGATTTAGCATATATCGATTTTAGCAAATATGATTATACTAGATTAGCGATGGAATATGATAATGTTATATCATTTAGAACATTTTCAAAGGCTATGAGCCTTCCATCTATTAGATGTGGATATGCTATATCAAATAGTGATAATATCGATATGATAAATGTAATTAAAGCACCATATTCAGTTACGACAATATCGCAAATATTAGCTAATATCGCAATTAACAATTATGATTTATATAAGAATCAAATTGAATTGATTAAGGATGAAAGAAAAAGATTATTTGTTGAATTAAATAATCTTGGATTTAAGGTTTTTGATAGTGAGGCTAATTTTATATTTGTTTTAATGGATGATAAATATAACGATATCCTACTTCAAAATAAAATATATATTCGTAAATTTAAAAGTGGAATTTATAGAATTACTATTGGTAGTAGAATTGAAAATGATAAGCTTTTGGAGGTGTTAAAATGCGCGAAGCAAAAGTAGAAAGAAAAACTAAGGAAACTGATATTAGTGTTTATTTAAATCTTGATGGTGAGGGTAAATATAATATCAATACTGGAATAGGCTTTTTTGATCATATGCTTGAGGCACTTTCTAAGCATTCATCATTTGATTTAAATGTTAAATGTAATGGCGATTTAAATGTTGATTGTCATCACTCTGTAGAGGATACAGGTATTGTTTTAGGTGATGCCTTTAATAAGGCACTTACAAGTAAGAATGGTATTAATAGATATTATTCATTTACTATTCCTATGGATGATGCTTTAGTAATGTGTGCTGTTGATTTATGTGGAAGAAGCTATTATGAATCAAATTTCCACACTGATACATTAAAATGTGGTGATTTTGAAACTGAGGTAACTGATGAGTTTTTTAGAAGCTTTTCAGATAATGCAAAAATTAATTTACATTTTGTAATATTAAGAGGTTATAATGCTCATCATATTATTGAGGCAATGTTTAAATCATTAGCTAAATGCTTAAAGGAAGCTGTAAAAATTGATCCTAGTATTAAAGGATCATTATCGACAAAGGGTGTTATTTAATGATTGCGATTATAGATTATGGTATTGGTAATCTAGGTAGTGTAAAAAATGCCTTTGATTATCTTAAAATTGAATCTGTGATTACTAATGATAAGGATGTAATATTAAATGCTGATAAGGTGATATTACCTGGTGTTGGTGCGTTTAGTGATGCGATTAACACATTTAAAAAATTAGGATTTGATAAGGTAATAGACGAACTATTGAAAAAGAATACACCAATCCTTGGTATATGCGTTGGTATGCAATTATTATTCGAAAGAAGCTTTGAATATGGTGTTCACGAGGGATTAGGTATTTTAAAGGGCGATTTCGTTAAATTTGATGATAGTCAAGATTTAGTTCCTGAAATAGGCTGGAATCAAATTAATGTAATGGATAATTCTATTATATTAGAAGGTCTTAATGGTAAGGATTGTTATTTTGTTCATTCTTATTATTTATCTAATTATGATCCAAAGGATGTAATTAGCTATACAGAATACGCAGGTGTATTATATCCATCTAGTGTTAGACGTGGTAATTTATTTGCGTGCCAATTCCATCCTGAAAAATCAGGGGATGTTGGTTTATCAATATTAAAGAAATTTGGTGAATTATAATGAAAATATATCCAGCTATTGACTTACATGAGGGTAAGGCAGTAAGACTATATAAGGGTGATTACAATAAGGTAACTGAATATGGTGATCCACTTGAGGTTGCGAAAAAATGGAAGGATGCAGGTGCTTCATTTTTACATTTAGTTGATTTAGATGGAGCTAAGGCTGGTAATTCACTTAATTTAAAGGCTGTTAAGGAAATATTAGACAATGTTGATATTAAGCTTGAACTTGGTGGTGGAATTAGAGAGACAAGCCAGGTTGAGAAATTATTAAATATGGGTCTTGAAAGAGTAATTATCGGAAGTAAGGCTTTAGATTTAGAATTCGTTAAAGGCTTAATCGATAAATATGGTAGTAATAAGATAGTTATCGGTATAGATTCAAGAAATATGCTAATATCAACACATGGTTGGCTAGAAATGACTGATATAAACGCGGTAGATTTCGCTTATAGATTAAAGAATATTGGTGTTAAGAATGTTATATTTACTGATATAACAAAGGATGGAACACTTGAAGGTATTAATGTTATTCAAACCTCACAAATGGTTAAGACAGGACTTAATATTATTGCCTCAGGTGGTGCTAAATCATTAGATGATGTTAGATGTGCGAAGGAAATTGGCTGTGAAGGTATTATCCTTGGTAAATCAATTTACAATGGGGATATTGATTTAAAGAGTGCGATAGAAATGGAGGATTAATCCATGTTATGTAAAAGAATTATTCCTTGTTTAGATGTTAAAGAAGGAAGAGTAGTTAAGGGTGTTAATTTTTTAGGCCTTAAGGATGCCGGTGATCCTGTTGAGATAGCTAAAGAATATTCAAACAGCCTAGCGGATGAAATAGTATTTTTAGATATAACTGCCTCACATGAAAAAAGAGGAATTATTTTAGATGTTGTTAAAAAAACTGCCGAGGTAGTTTTTATTCCACTTACTGTTGGTGGTGGAATAAATAGTATTGATGATATTCATAATTTGCTCGCATCAGGAGCTGATAAGGTATCTATCAATTCTAGTGCGGTTAAAAATCCAGAATTGATCAGTGAGGGTGCTCATAAATATGGTTCACAATGTATTGTTGTGGCGATAGATGCCAAATTTAATGGTAAATTTTATGAGGTATATATCCATGGTGGAAGAATACCTACAGGCCTTGATGCCGTAGAATGGGCTAAAAAGGTAGAAGAATTAGGTGCCGGTGAAATATTATTAACAAGTATGGATACAGATGGTGTTAAAAATGGTTATGAGTTAACTTTAACAAAGCTTGTAAGTGACGCTGTTAAAATACCAGTTATCGCATCTGGTGGTGCAGGTTCTAAGGATGATTTTTATGAATGCTTCAGTAAGACTAAGGCGAGTGCTTGTCTCGCTGCAAGTCTTTTCCATTATAAGGAGCTTGAAATAAAAGATTTAAAAGAATATTTAAAGGATAAGGGAGTTGATGTTAGACTATGAAAAAGGATGAATTTATTAATTCAGTAAAATTTGATGAAAATGGATTAGTTGTTTGTGTTATTCAGGACTATCATGCTAAAAAGATTAGAATGGTTGCTTATATGAATAAGGAAGCTTTAGAGCGTACTCTTGAGACAAGACAAATGACATATTATTCTAGAAGCCGTAAATCATTATGGGTTAAGGGTGAAACATCAGGATACTTCCAATATATGAGAGGTGCCTCTATTGATTGTGATGGTGATGCTTTATTATTCCAGGTTGAACAGGAAGGTGGAATAAGCTGCCATACTGGTAACCAGGTATGCTTCTATAGAGATTTAGAAGATGAAAATCTATTTGTCACTAATAGAACTAAATCAAATAGTAGTGATAACGAATTATTGAATTTAGAGAGTACTATTGGTGATAGAATTAAAAATCCTGTAGAAGGCTCTTATACTAATTATTTAATTGATAAGGGTGAAAATAAGATTTTAAAGAAGGTAGGAGAAGAGGCTACTGAAACAGTTATCGCATGTAAGGATGGTAAGCATGACGAAATTGTCGGTGAAATAGCTGATTTAATCTACCATTTAACAGTTGAGATGCAGGTTAAAAATGTATCTTGGAATGATGTATTTGATGAATTAAAAAAGAGGTAATAGTATGAGAAAAAATTTTGGATCAAAGCCTTGGATTTATCCACAGCCTGTATTAATTTTAGGAACATATGATAAGGATAATAACCCTAATGCGATGAACGCTGCTTGGGGTGGAATTTATGATTATGATAAATTAGAGGTTAATTTATCTGAGCATAAAACTACTGAAAATTTAAGAATAAAAAAAGCATTCACTGTTAGTATCGCAACTAAATCAACAATGGTTGTTTCTGATTATGTAGGTATTGTATCACAAACAAAGGATCCTGATAAAATGAAAAAGGCAGGACTTACACCTATAAAAAGTGAATTTGTTGATGCCCCTATATTTGCTGAATACCCACTAACATTTGAATGTGAGGTTGAATCATTAGGTGCTGATTTAAGATTGGTTGGTAAAATTATCAATGTATCAGCTGATGAATCAATTTTAACTAATGGTAAAATTGATCCTAAAAAGCTTGAGGCAATATCTTTTGACGCAGTTAATAATAAATATTTATTAGTATCTGATGCTGTAGGGAATGCCTTTAAGGATGGATTAAAATTAAAATAATTATTGTTAAATATATCAAGTGAGGATGGAAATCTTCACTTTTTTTATTTATTTTTTAAAAATGTGGTTAATTTTTTATTTTTTTGACTATTATTCTATGGATATTAAAAAAATGAATAATATTTGTGGGGTAAAAAATGAGAAGAAAAAAGGAATTAATAATAATTATTTTAATAGTAGTCGTAACGATATTTTTAGCATTTATGCCGATGATATTATCAAAAAAGAATGAGAATGAAGATGATATCATAAAGGAAGAAGAAAAATTGACAATTAATATAACTATTAAGGGTGAATTAAAGGTTGATGAATTAAAAATAAAAATACCTTATGGTTATTCATATGGCTATATTATTAATAAAATTGAATTATATTTAAATAAATATAGTGTTATATCAAATGATAGGACAAAAAGATATTATGAGGATTCTGTAATAATTATTGAATCAAATGATACTAATAATACTAAGAGTATTATTGATAACACTGGGAAAATAAATATTAATACTGCATTAGAGGATGAGCTTGTGACATTATATGGAATAGGTGATAAAAGGGCTAAGGCAATAATAGAATATAGAAAGATTAAAAAAATTGAAACTTTTACAGAATTAAAGGAATTATTAGGTGTTAGCAATGAGGTTATCGAAAATATTAAGGAAAAAGCCTTTTTATAATAATATTATTTATTTTCTAATATCAGTATTATTATTAATTATCTCATTTAAATATCCCATATTTTATTTATTCTTAGGATTATATTTAGTATTCATTATAATTAAAACCAAATTATTATTGCCTATAATAATTATATTATTAGTATTCTTA
>AUXO010009987.1_pt1 | contig 11549 bp, 8 predicted proteins | sample 768731 | NCBI WGS metagenome assembly AUXO01 (sample SAMN02715735, study PRJNA202380) | gut metagenome | biome: sheep rumen | host: Ovis aries | place: New Zealand: Palmerston North | reverse complement strand
GTTTATACCGCAGAATTCTACACAAAAGACATTCGCTGGTTTAACAGTATTCTGGACTGGCGCATATTCCGTAGTCACGCCCTTCAGTATAAAAAAATCTTTAATGTGGAAAAATTTCCTTTTGATTCCAAAACTGAATATTACGAAAAAGAGCTTACTCAGCTTTTAAATTTCATCTCTCCTGTAAGAGAAGATACTATTTATATGGTTGGTGACCAGGACTGCACTGAGGCCCTTCAGAATGTACACAACAATAATTTTGCCCTTATTGATGCCTGGTACGATATTTCTACAATCAGCGCCTACTCTACCCCAGGCTTTGGCTTTATTGAGCAGGAAGATCCTCTGCTGGCAAAAAGATTCGGTTTATCCAGGGATGATTCAAATATTTATGCCGCCAGCATATCTACAATCCTTTTAAATGAACTTGAATTTAATGGACAGCTCAATTCATTTACACTGCAGCAGAGAGAAAACAAATACGGTAAGGATGAAAACAACTACGAGGGCTTTAGCGCAGACACAACCGGCACCCTGGAAATTGAAGCTCCTGAACTGGAACTTGAGTAGTCTTTTGTGGACTTTTGGTTCAAGTACATATATATTTTATAATTATTATTTAATGAGGAAATTATGACAAATAATTCAAAAAAAACTACTGAAAAAAAACTGAAGCAGCCTCTTAAAATGAAGCTTTTTCCTTTGATTCTTTCTGTTGTAGCAATTCTTGCAGACCAGATATCAAAAGCCCTGGTTGTAAAAAATATTCCGCTTTATTCGATTTATGATCCGGAAGAAGGTGCCGTTATTCCAGTTCTGGGTAACTTTTTGAGATTCATCCATGTTAGAAATAATGCGGTTGCTTTCAGCCTTGGACATTCACTTCCACAGGACATCCGCACAATTCTTTTTTCTTTTGCTCCTCTGGTTGTGATTATTCTTGTATATGTAATCTACTTTAGGAACAATGAATTTACAAAACTTCAGCGCTGGTCAATCTGCGGTATTCTTGGCGGTGGTCTGGGCAATCTGATTGACCGTTTCTTTAGACCTGCCGGCGTTGTTGATTTTATTGATTGTGCTTTCTGGGGTGATTTTTTCAAGCGTCTGGGTTACAAGGGTAACGGAATTCTTTCATGGACCAGATGGCCAACTTATAACATTGCAGACTCTTTCGTTGTTGTTTGTGGAGCACTTTTTATAATTTCCTTTATCATTCTGCTTGTTAAGGACAGCAAAAAAAATAAATCTGAAGAAAAATAGGTGATTAAAATGACAAAGAAAGCTTTTACAATCTGGTTTACAATCATTTCAACAATTCTGAATATTCTTTTTACGGCCTTGATTATTGGTATTCTGGCAATTTCTGCAACACTGATTTTGACAAAAGTTATTGGAACTAAAAATGGTCAAATCTTCATTGTTGTATGGATGATGTGTTTCCTTGCAGGCCTTGTTTTAGGAATGTTCCTTTTTGGAAGGATTTCTTCTGCAATTATCACAAAGTACAATCTTGCTTCAAAACTTGATCCAAAAATCATTGGTAAGCATCTGCCAAACGGCAACGTAAACAAATACGCCCAGAAAGAGGAAGAAGAAAAAAAGATTAAAACCGTTATGCCGGATTCTGTAAAAGAAGATGATGATCCCTGGGAAAATCAGTAACTTTTAAAAATAAAAAACCTGCTGTTAAAGAGCCCCAGTTTTATGGAGCCGCTTTTCAGCAGGTCTTTTTTTTCCAATCGATATCAATATCCGTCAGACATAGAACGGTTAACATCACGCTGGAACAGTTCCTGATAGATTAAGCTCATCTTCTTAAGCTTTTCTTTTGTTTCCTGTGGGAATGGAAGATAACGCCAGAAGATTGCACGAACTTCTTTATCCAGTTTCTGTGTTCCCTGAGACTCTTTTGTCATCCAGAGGATGTAGTCTTCAATAAAGTAAGCCTTTACATCCCCCTTCATTTTATGTTCATCAAAATACTGATAGTAGTGGCCGGTTAAACCGTCTGTCATCCAGTCAAAGGATGCTTTTTCTTTTGCAACCTGCCATCTTAAATCTCCAACAGCCATAAGACAGGCAGTACGCAAATCTCTAGGATACATTGGAATTACAATACGGCCACGGCTTGTAATTCTGTTAAAGCGGTCAAATGGTTCCCAGCAAAATCCTAAATCTCCGTAGCTTGGAATCAGGAGTGTGTAAGGTACAATTCTGTGTGGAACATTTTTATGAATACGGCAGAAACACTGAGGATCTACAGATTCAATCCAGGCCAGTTCACGAATTACGTTTTCACGGAAACCGGTTCCCTTGTCCATACAGTGGAAAAATTCTCTTGTAAAAATAGGGAACTGATTACCCTGACGACCACAAGTCATTTTAGCCATCTGGCGGACTGTAGTCATTTCCTGCATAAGTTCTTCTTTTCCAACCTGTGGCTGATCATCTATCTGCAGTTCTGATTCCTTGGATTCGAGTGTAGAAGCAATGCCCTTAGCTTCTTCAAATTCTTTCAGATACTGAGAAAGTTCACGGTCAATCTTCTGAAGCTGACGGAAGCGTGTCGTAATTTCAGCAAAGAGACGTTTCTGAATATCTGTATAGGCCATTGTATGACCTTCAAGACCATAAATCGGCTGATGTTCACAGAGCTGTTCAACTCTATCGCGAACTTCGATTTCTACGTTTACACGTTCGCTTTCCTTTACAGTAACCAGACTTTCAATCGACTGAAGTTTTCCACTGTTTTTGCTCTTCAACTGCTGAATACGCTGCGCTTCTGCACCAGGACCTTTTGATTTCTGAGGAACTTCATCTGTTGCAGAAAGTGTGAGACGGCCGGCAGCAACTTCACGCATCCATTCATCAACATAAAGAACAGGTTCACCGGTTACATTTTTTACAATGGCCCTTGAGAAGAAATCCTTCTGCTCAGGACTAAAGAGTGAAGGAAGTACTACACCGTAGCGCATTGCCATTTTCTTACAGTCTGGAATACGAGGATTAATCATTTTTGGAGCAAGGGATCTAAGGAATTCCCAGTAAGCGGTTACAATCTGCTGACGATATACTGTACGGTCTTTTTTATCCGTACAATTCAAGTATTTTACAAGCAGCTGGTGTAAACGCTGAGATGCCTGACCTTCGCCAGTAAGACAGTTCTTGTAGTAACCAGGATCATCAAACATCTTTCCAGGAGTATCTTCAAAATACTTTTCAATCGGGCGGAATGCCTTTACGCTTAAATCTACTTCCGGAACTTTATCTGTTACAGCTTCTCCCAGCTTCTTATTATCTATTTTTGGCTCTTTCTGTGCTGCGAACTGTTTTTTTACCTGCGTTTTAGCTTCTTCTACATTTACAACTTCAAATTTTGGAGCTGCCCTGCTGCTGTCGGGAAGACTATCTTCCGTTTCCTGAAGCAAAGCCGCAATGCTTGGGTCAATTTCATCGTCGCTAGTATCGCTCATATTATCTCCAAAGATTAAAAATTAACGTTCTAAATCCCAAAGGAAGCCTATAAACTTCCTTAACTTGAAATAAAATTATAACATGGCCATTTTAATCTATCAAGGTAAAGAACTCCCCCTGTAGGAACGGGTATTCTGAATTGAAAAAATGTATAAAAGGAGATAATATTTTGTTATGTTAGATTTTCAAGGACTTACACAACATCTGAAAGACGAACACGGTCTCAATGTTGATAAAAATCAAGAAAGAGATTTACAGAATATCGGTTATTACCATGGTTATAAAGGATACCGTTTTATAAAGAGCGCATCTAACATAATAAATTTTACCACTTTCGGACAGGTTGTTATACTAAATAGATTTGACATGCGTCTTAAATCAATTATTTATCCTCGTTTGATGTTCCTGGAAACTGCACTAAAAAGTTATGTAATCGAAGCAGTTCTTGCCGACAGTGGAACTGAAAATCTCTCTGAAATTTATAAAAAATCACTTACCTATTACAAAGAGTTTAAATCTAATAATCCAGAGGGACGTTCACGATATAAAACTGAATTCAAAAAGCGTATGGATTTAGAAATGAAAATTAATTCAGCTTTAATCCGTGACTATATGCTTGGAAAAGAAATTGAAAATCACTTTTTCAATAATGATCGGGACATACCAATATGGGCAGCATTTGAAAGCCTTACTTTAGGAGAATTCGGTACATTTTTCTCCTGCTGTAATATGAATATTAAAACAACAATTTCGGAACAATTAAAACTTAGAAAAAATCTAAACTCAGACGGAGACTTATTAACTGATATTATTTTTTGTTTGAAAAGTCTCAGAAATGCAATAGCACATAATGGAGTTATTTTCGATACCCGATTTTCTACAAGCAAAGTTAAATCCCGCATAATAAAACTTCTTGAACAAGAAATTGGAATTTCGAATCTTGATTTTTCTTATATTGTTGCTTACATTGCACTCATCACTTATATATTAAAAGCTTTAAACGAAGTAAAAGATTGTAAAAGTTTTATAAATGAATATGAAAAATCCGTAGAAACTGTAAATTCAAATTTTAAAAAGGATGATTTTTTTAGAATAGTAGGTACCCAGGAGAAAAGTATCTTAGACAAACTACGTTCATATATACAAAACTCTTGATTTTTTATTAAAAAGCCTATAACTTTATTATAGTATTGTGGTGATGTCCGAGGACTAAGCCCAGGGGAAATCTGATGTGTCGGGTTTCCTTTATTTTTTTTAAATACTTTATCTGTGATAAGTCTGTAAGCACATCACCCTCATTTTAATTCTTCTAACTGCCTTACAAGTTTTGATCCTGAGTTTTCTGAGTTTATGTCATATATCCAGTTATTGTTGAAAACAGATACAACTTTATCATTACCGCTGGTAGTTACGGCAAGACTGAAAAAGCGAGATTTTTTTTCCTGCAGAGATTTTATTTTTTCTTCCAGCGTAGAACTTAAAGTCCCCATTACAAAATCAGAAATCATCAGAACATCTGCATTTTTCCAATCTTTTTCTTGTAAAAGTTTTACAGAATATTCAAGAGCAGGATTTGCATCAGTTCCGCCATTAAAACTCATGTGCAGAAATTTTACCAGGTTTGTGATTCCGTCGGAAGAATTAAACGAACTTAAGTCCATAGTTTCTATTCCTGTAGAAAAAGAAATTAAGTAACAGCCTCGTTCCTCTTCAAGTGATTTCTGAGCCAATGCAAATGCTACAGTTTTAGCAACTCTTTCGGGTGTTCCCTGCATAGAACCTGATGTATCGACGCATATAATCATCGGTCCTTTTTTCTCAATTGTTTCTCCAACTTCAACTTCTTCTGTTGCTTCATGGGATTTTTTATATTCAATATTTCTTGTATAAGAATAAGACATAAGTTGTTTTTGAGCATATTTCATTTTAAAAATTTGACGTGATGAAGGATTGCTGTATAAGGCCAGTTCAGATGGTAAAGCATCTTGTAAAGAATCTGAAAGTCTTAATCCTGCAATTTCACTTTTATAAGCAGGCTCAGGATTAAAGACAGTTTCTACAACTATTTTAGAACGCAATTCTTTATGATATTTCTGCTCTTCATCATGGTGACGACCTATCATTTCTGCAAGAGCAGTTAAACCTTCGTCATTCTGCAAAAGTTCTGCATATTTTTCTAGAACATTAAATCCATTGTCATTCATTTCCCCTTGAGCAAGATCCCAAAGACGACCAAAATTTTTTGTAAATGACTTTAATCTATCAAATATCTTTTTGAATTTTTCAATTTTTTCATACAATTCTTTTAAGAACTTCTTCCTCTGTTCTTCAATTTGAGCAAGTTCCCATTCTGTTTTTCTACGGATAAGCTCTTTTTGCATTTCTGCTTTTAAATTGCGTGAAAAGATTTCATTGTCTTCTACAATTTTCTTTTCTGATTTTTTCTTTTTCTCTGTTGATATGTTTTCTTCAAAACTTTTTTGATAAAACTCTAAGTTAATATCTGGCCTGTAAGTTTTAACAGATGGGATTTTTTTGTAATCTTCAATAACGTCCTTTATTTGTGACTGTAATTTTTCTCCCATTACGGTACTGATTTTTTGATTAAAAACAGCCTCTTCAACAAAAGGGTTTTCTTTTTCCAGAATCTTATTTGTTTTTTCAGTCCATTCTACAATTTCTTTTTTGATTGATTCTTCCAAAGATGTTTGTGTTTTTGCAAAATCAAGAAGTGTTTTCTGTTTAGAATCACTTGGATTTAATACAGAATGTGCAGCCTCGCTGAGAGCATTTTCTTTATTGTCATTAAACTTTGAATGAAATTTTCCATTGCAGTAGGAACTTTGAATAGAGTCTACAAAACTTTTTCTTTTTTCTTCGGTACTGAATGCAGTTCCAAATTTTTCTTCACGGCGAATATCTTTATTTTGAGAATAAGATTTTTCAATATTTTCAGACAATTCTAGTTTTGCAGTATTTAGCCAGCTGAATACATTCTTGTAAATCTCATTGAATGATACAGGATTATTTTTTGTAGAATGAGCAATATCATTTCTTGCAAATTTTACTGCATCATTATAAAACGAGAATTTTTTATATTTTGTAGCCGCTACTGCATTCCCTAGTTGAATTATATTAAGGAGGAGTGCGGCATTTTCTTCTTTTGAGTGTTTTTCATAAACAGGCAAAGATTTGTATTTTGTCTGTATATCTTCAATTAGTTGCAATGCTTGCTGAGAGAACTCCCGTGAACGATCAGAAACTTTATTTTTCATAACGGTTCTTCTGTTTGTCCAACTCAAGTTTTGCATTTTCGAGTTTCTCCTTTTCTTCTTTTATTTTAGAAGTTATAACTTCTTTAAAAGATTTATCAGAAAAAAGATTCTCGTCATAAGGGGTTTCTATTTTAGAGCGGAAGTCATCAAGGTTTTTCAATTCTTTTTCAATTGAGTTTGCGATAGGCAAGTAATGGATCCTTTCGCAGTCAACCAGCACTAGATTCAAAATATTAGAATTATTGAATAACTCAGTTTTCTTTTTAAGTCCTCCCTTTGTCATTTCAATTTCGGCAGTATTTTTATAATTATTCTCATAATATTTCCTCATATACCAATCATCCCATTCAATAGAAGAATTTTCATTATCAAGCGTAAAAGAATTCGGATATATACAATAATCACGATCTCCAATTACTTCTTTATTATCATCATAGTATGCACCTATTCTGTCATAGCATTTATAAACATCTTTTTCAGAAATATAAAAAAGCTCAATTTGCTCATTATCATATGACCTAATGCTCAATGGAGAAACAAGTTTATATGCACTGTGACCATCTTTCATTTTGTATAAAACAGGCTTCCCTTCACTTCTTTGGTAAAAAGTTTCATCTATATATTTTTCAAACACCTTAATCTGCTGTTCAATATCATCAATAGCCGTCGTGCACTCAAGACCGTGTTCCTGAACGATTTCTTTTACAATTGATTTTACTTCTTCTCTCTGCTTTGGTGTGTTCCAAATGCAGTAAGTTATAAGCTGCAAATCCATTAAATCAACTTCCTTACGGTCACAAATGAAGGCAGAGGTTTTTAAAAGATGAATTATCTTTTTCCATCTTCGGTCAGAGACATAAAACTTTTCTTTTTCTTCGCGATTCTTTTCCTGATTTTTTACTTCCAGTTCCCGGCGGATTTCCATTATAACTTCTTTGATCGTAGCAGAAAGCTTAATTTCGTTTATTTTTTCAGACCAACCTTGAACTTCGTCAATTGATAAAAGCTTTGGTTTTATATCTTCAGGAATAATAAGTTCTTTCCCAGATTTCTCGCATAAGTCAAAGAATGATTTTTCGTTATCCATAGAAACAGGATTTACCATTGTGCGAATAATAAATCTGTCGTAAAGCGCTTCAAGACCAGCTTTTTCTTTTGGAAGTTCATTGGAAGCCGCAAGGAGAACTTGAAGAGGAACTTTTTCAACCTTGTCACCATTACGGAATTTCTTCTCATTTATAATAGTCAGAAGGGTATTTAAAATAGCCGGCCCACTTTTCCATATTTCATCAAGAAAAGCTACATTTGCTTCTGGAAGATATCCGTTTGTGTTCTTTTCATAAATTCCTTCATCAAGACCTTTTAATTTTACAGAACCAAAAATCTCATCTGGAGTAGAAAACTCATTCATCAAATACTCAAAATATTTTGTATCTTCTTTAAATGCGTGATGAATTCTCGATGAAATCATACTTTTTGCAGTTCCTGGAGGTCCCAGAAAGAAAATACTTTCACCAGCTATAGCACTAAGCAGCGCAAGACGAATGGCCTCTTCTTTTTCATAAAGACCTTCGTTAAGAAGTTTTAACAGACTTTCAATTCTTGCTCGAAGAGACTGATTTAATTTTTCATTATTTGTTACTTGTTTAGCCGACAAGGAATCATTTGTTTCAAGACTAACATATGCTGTTCCATGCTCATTTTTTGTTACCTTGATTCCATCAATTTTCAGTAAAATCTCACCAAATGTTTTTACAGAAAATAAATTACATACTTCGTCAATTTTATCCTTTTTCCAACCAAGTTTCTGTGTAATAACAGATGGATTTACAGGTTTCTGCTCACTCTTTAAAATTGTTATAATCTGACCAAGATATTCATTTTTTAATTCCATTTATTTACTCCCTAAAAAAATTACTTTTCTCTATTTATTAGCAATATTTTATATCATACTTGTCACATTTTCAAAAAAAATACGGCTTCTACATAAGTTACACTTAATTCATTTTTTCCAAAAATTTCTTAAAAGTTCTACTTGCATCTGATTCAGCATTTTCTATACTTAAATCAGGCTTAAAACGCTGGCATATATCTTTTTGCCTGCCAATATCATATCCCGCTTTCCAATTTGACAAGATTTCCTGATCTGAAAATGCATACTTAGCAAGTAAATCTGAAATTTTAATATGAAAAGAAGTTTTTTCGTTTTTTTCAATTTCTTTCAAAATATTAAAAGTAATAAGTGCAGAAATATAAGGTTTTGTACGTAACTGCTGTTTCTGAAAAGTTTTTTCTATTTTGTTAAAAATCGTTGTATATTTTTCTTCATCGAATTCTTCATTTTCAAAATAATCATTATTTATAGCAAAACTTTCAAAAATCGAAACATCTTTTTGTTCATCTGTTGAGACCGTTTCCTCCATTACGTTTGTTTCAAATTCTAAACGTAAAGCTTTATTCAAATTATCAACAGATAAATCAGAGCAAACATATTTGCAATACCATTCCTGCACTTTAATACTCTGAGAATCTTTCCCATATTCTTCTGTCCACTTAATAAAACTTTTAGCAATTTTTTCAGTCGAACTTGAATATCTAATTCCACCCTTCATTTCATCTGTAATTTCTTTCTTTTCAGATTTTGCAAACTCAATACATATAACATGTGAAATATAATTTATAAAATCTCCATCTTCTGGCTTAAAGTTTTTAAAACAATCATGTGCAATTTTCATCAGAAGAATTCCATGTTTTGCCGTGCGAGATGATTCTCCAGAATGAGAAGGATACATTTTTTCGGCATACAAACATATTTCTGCGCTGCCTTCTATGTAGAGATTACGCCACCTTGTTGAATACTTGCTAATTTTTTCTTCAAGAGACATTTTATTTTTAAATTTCGGATGTTCATTTAATGAAACTAATTCATATGCAATTTCACGCAATCTTCTTTCAATTTCATTTTTACTTCGCTTTGGATCTTTCATAGATAGTTCAATCCTTACAAAGAAAAAAATTCATCAAAAGCCCTTAAGGCATCTTTCGCAGTATCTACCTGAATAGAATTTGTAAGATTGTTCAAATGATAAAGTGTACTTACATCATACAAGGCACCATTTGAAACTTTTTGACTATCATTAATATTGTGAAGAGCTTTACCGTAAATTATTCCTTTTATGCGGCAGTTATAAAATCTTTCCCCGAAATTAAACACACAGAAAAGAAGCATAGATAAAAGACGTGGACCAAAAGTAATATCACCCAAAAGTTCACAATCAGTTTCGAGGACATCTATCATTTTACGAAATCTCAACTCCTGATTCTCTTTTGATTCATCAAAATCAGACTTAAGATGCACAACTTCTATTTGTACATTTTTACCTGCAACAGCATCTTCAATTTCTTTTAAATACAACTCAGAGTTTTCTTTTGTCTGCCGATCATGCTCTTCATCATTATTAATCGTCTCAAGTAAAACAATTTTCAATTCATCCCCAACGACAACTCTTTCTGCAAGCCAGGCATTTATCGGATATAAAATTTCTTTATCATATTTTGATTTGACATTACCTGTATTACAATAATTAATTGTATTTTTTTTCTGCATTGGAACATCTACAAAAATAATCTTTTTCATTTTCCCCCTCTCCTTTATTCAAAACTCAGTGTGCTGGATTCCAGGCCGGGACCTGTTACGGTGAGTTTTACAGGGCCTTTTGCATATCCGGAACGGAGGATGGCACAAGCTCGACCGTGGAAAGTTTCAGTGATGTTGTCAGTGTACAGCTCTTCTGTTACAGGATTTCCTGATCCATATCCGGCAAGGGCTGCAGGGCCTTCAACTTTTGCAGAAAGCTGAATTTTACAATCTGGAATCCGCTGGCCTTTTTCATCCACAACTTCAATCATAACAAAAGCTGCATCGTGACCATCTGCCATAAGGCTTTTTTTAGAACAACTCAATTTAATTACGGCAGGCTTTCCCGCAGTGCAAAGCATATCCCTGCTCACTTCACGTCCATTTGTATAACTTACAGCTTCCAGTGTTCCTGCTTCATAAAGAGTTTCAAATTCTGCAAGATTCGGCATTGGTTTTTCAAAGCAGACTTTTTTCCTGCCAATAGATTTTCCGTTTACAAAAACTTCAACTTCTTCAGCCTGAGAGAATACTGCAATTTTTACAGGCTTTCCTTCATATCCTTCATAATTCCAGTTTTTTTCAAACTGTGGAAAACCCCAGGCAGCCATCATTTCTACTTTATCAAAATCTTTTGGATGGCGGGTATAAAGATGAGTTTTTTTTGAACCCCAGACCACACTTCTGTATTGGCCCTGAGGCAGAAGCACTCCAGTAATATCATAGTCCGCATCTTCAGCTGTTCTATAAGGATAGAAAGTTGTCTGATATGGTAATAATTCCCAAGGATTTTTATTTACAGTCGGATCATCTTTTTCAACATAAAAAGCTTTTCCAATTCCAGCTTCACCCAGATAGTCCCAGGCGGTCCAGGTAAAATCACCAATTACATAAGGATGACTTTCAATAAAAGGCCATCTGTACCCGATTTCTTTCGGATAGTTTTCAGAACCAAGGATTACACGTTCAGGAAAAAGTTCGTGGTCCCTTTCATACAATTCTTCCATATAATTGTAGCCCACAATATCAAGTCCATTTGTAAATGGTTCCGTAACCCGCTCCCACAAATTTTCAAAAAATCCGCTGCTGGCATTTTGAGCAAGATTTTGATTTTGTGCCAGTTTGTCATCCAGTCCTGCCCACAATGAACAAATTCCATT
>AUXO017923266.1_pt1 | contig 11550 bp, 13 predicted proteins | sample 768731 | NCBI WGS metagenome assembly AUXO01 (sample SAMN02715735, study PRJNA202380) | gut metagenome | biome: sheep rumen | host: Ovis aries | place: New Zealand: Palmerston North | reverse complement strand
CTTTAGAATTGCAGAAAACGAGAGCGACAAGGGCGGAGTTAGGCGAACAAGGGGTATCAATGGCCGGAGATAACTGGATTTACGCATACTATCAGGGTATCAAAAGCGGGAAATACACCGTAGGACGCTGGATCGCGCTGATATATGAATACATCGTACACGGATTAGAGGCAAAGCTGTTCTACTTCGACCAGAAGAAGGCATCTGACGCAATATCGTGGATAGAGGAGCATTGCTTTCACACGGAAGGTCCACTTGCTCCCCGGGCGATAGCGTTAGAGCCGTGGCAGAAGGCAATGCTGTCCTGCATCTACGGCATCGTCGATGAGAAGGGGCAACGACAATTCCGGGAAGTATTCCTTGTTGTTGCCAGGAAGAACGGGAAAACGAAACTTGCGTCTGCTATAGCTGCGTACACGTTCCGGCTTGAGGGCGGCTTTGGTTCAAGAGTGTTCTGCATAGCACCAAAGCTTGACCAGGCTGACCTCGTTTACAACGATGTGTGGACTATGACCACGCTGGATCCGGAGTGGCAAGCCCTGAAAGAATCCCTTTCGGAGCGAGACCAGCACAACAAGAAGATCCTGGACGATTCAATGCTGCCTAGACACAGGCAGACGGACTTATCGATACCGGGAACGAACTCGACTGTAAAGAAGATCGCGTTCAGCGCAAAGAAGTCAGATGGCTTCAATCCGTCTTTGGCTATATGTGACGAGGTCGCAGCGTGGGCCGGTGATCAGGGGCTAAAGCAGTACGAAGTTATGAAGTCGGGTATGGGCGCAAGGCCTGAGGGTATCCTGCTCAGCTGTACGACAGCCGGATATATTTCCGACGGCATATACGACGAGTTGATGAAGAGGTCAACTCGTTTTTTATTGGGAGACAGCAAAGAGCGGAAACTACTGCCATTCATATACATGATTGACGATATCGACAACTGGAACGATATCAATGAGCTTGGCAAGAGCAACCCGAATTTAGGCGTATCTGTAACGGTCGATTATATGCTCGAAGAGATCGCGATCGCGGAAGGGTCGCTCAGCAAGAAGGCCGAGTTCATGTGTAAGTACTGCAATGTAAAGCAGAACAGCTCACTCGCATGGCTCCCGGCACAGACCATAGATTTGATCAGCGGGGAGCCGATAGACATAAGGTCGTTGAAAGGTTCGTACTGCGTGGCCGGTCTCGACCTGTCGCAGACCACAGACTTAACTTGTGCGTGTGCGGTCATCGAGAAGGACGGACGGCTTAACGTTCTGGCACACTTCTGGATGCCGGCAGAGAAGATTCAGGAGGCAACGGAGCGAGACGGAGTGCCGTACTGGACTTACCTGCAAAGAGGGTTTTTATCGTTGAGCGGCGATAATTTTGTAGACTATCACGACTGTTACAACTGGTTCATGGCTCTGCTGAGTGAGTATGAGTTATATCCGTTAAAGGTCGGATATGACCGATACTCAGCGCAGTATCTCGTAAAAGACCTTGAGTCGGCAGGTTTTCAGATGGATGACGTATACCAGGGGGATAATCTGTGGCCGGTGCTCCAGGAGATGGAGGGCCTGATCAAGGACGGCACCATATACATAGGAGACAATGACCTGCTTAAAGCACACCTGCTGAATGCAGCAGTAAAGATAAATACCGAGCGCGGACGAGGTCGGCTCGTAAAGATAAATCCGACAGCACGAATAGACGGTACGGCAGCCCTCGCTGATGCGCTGTGTGTCCGTCAAAAGTGGTTCGGTGAAATAGGACAGCAGTTGAAAAACGGATAGGAGTTAATTTTATGGGACTCTTCGATTGGATTTTTCGCCCGGACGAGGCGAAGAAGTCACAAAAGGCACTGAATGATGCCTACACAATGTTCCGTACCCTGACGGCTTATCAGCCGAGATTCACATCCTGGGGCGGGGCTATATATGAGAGTGAAATCATCAGAGCGGCGATCGATGCCAGAGCAAGACACATATCGAAGCTGAGAGTGGAGCTGATCGGCTCAGCAAATCCTTCGTTACAGTCAAAGCTTAGACAAGGGCCGAATCAGTGGCAGACATGGTCGCAGTTCCTCTACAGGGCCTCGACGATACTGGACATTAATAACAACTGTTTCGTGGTACCGGTGTTCGATGAGCGGATGATCATCACGGGCGTATTCCCGGTCCTGCCGTCAAGCTGTGATCTGCTGGAGTACGACAAAGAGCTTTGGCTGCGTTACCGGTTCAGCTCCGGAGAGATTGGAGCGGTCGAGTTCCGGAAGTGTGCTGTATTGACGAAGCATCAGTACAGAAGCGACTTTTTCGGAGATTCAAATGCAGCCCTCGGTGACACTATGCAGCTGATCCACATTCAGAACCAAGGCATTGAAGAGGCGGTCAAGAATACGTCAACATTCCGATTCATGGCCCAGCTTGCGAACTTCGCAAAGCCGGAAGACCTTGCAAAGGAGCGGAAGAGATTCACGAAAGAAAATCTTGCCACAGAGTCGGAGGCCGGCGGGTTTCTGCTGTTCCCGAACACCTATAAAGACATCAAGCAGATAGATGTCAAGCCGTATACCGTGGATCATGAGCAGATGAAGCTGATCCGTGAGAATGTGTACAACTATTTCGGTGTGAATGAAGACGTATTGCAGAATAAGGCCTACGGTGATGCCTGGTCAGCGTTCTATGAAGGTGCAATTGAACCTTTTGCGGTACAGTTCAGCGAGGCAATGTCAAAGGCCCTGTTCTCCGAGCGAGAGCGGGCACAGGGATCGCAGCTGATGCTGACAGCCAATCGTCTCCAGTACATGAGCAACAAGGATAAGTTAGATGTCTCCAGTCAGTTACTCGACAGAGGCATCTTTTCAATTAATGACGTTCGTGAGATATGGAACCTTCCGCCAGTTGAAGGCGGAGATACCCGTGTGATCAGGGGCGAGTACTACTCAGCGGACGAAAAACTCACAGTTCAGGAGGGCGAAGACGATGCCATCGATAACTAACAGAGAATACAGAGACATGATCATCGAGGTCAGGACGGCCGAAACGGAAGAAGCTCCTGACGAGAGGATGATCGTAACAGGATATGCCAGCACATTCAATGAGCCGTATACGCTCTATGAGAATGATGACTGGCGTTTTAACGAGGTGGTTGATGCCAGGGCATTCGACAACACGGATATGTCGGATGTGATCATGCAATATGACCACGAAGGAAGGGTATTCGCAAGAATGTCCAACAACACACTGACAGTTACCCCGGATGAAAGAGGGTTACTGATAGAAGCGGATCTCGGTGGTACCGAGCTGGGACGCCAGCTTTACGAGGAAATCCGCGGAGGCTATACGAACAAGATGAGCTTCGGCTTCACGGTAGACGGCGAGGACATCCTGGATACAAAGGACGCGGATGGCAAGGCCCTTACCGTGAGGACAATCACATCGGTTCGTAAGCTATACGACGTTTCAGCAGTTTCTTTACCAGCCAATGATGCTACATCAATCAGCGTCAGAAATCTGACCGACGGAGAGATCGCGAGGATTCAAGCGGAGCGACTTGAGGCAGAGGCACTGGAACTCAGACGGCGCAAATTATTGGTTAAAGCAAAACTCAATGGAGGTCAGAAATGACGAGAGAAGAAATTATGCAGCTTGACATGGAGCAGATCGAGGCTCGTTCCGCAGATCTCGCCTCTGAGATTGAGATCGCACCTGATAATGCGACTATGGACGAGATTCAGGCGGAACTCGATGCGATCGAGGAGCGCAAAGCGCAGATCAAGGCCGAAGTCGAGCAGAGAAAGGCAGACATGGCCGCTGTCATCAAAGGACAGGGCGAAGTCATTGAGAAGGTAGAAGAGAAAAGGGAGAAACCGAAAATGGAAATCAGAAACAGCAAAGAGTATATCGATGCGTTTGCAGACTACATCAAGACCGGCAACGATATGGAATGCCGTAAGCTCACATCCGAGAACGACACTACACCAAACGGAACCGGCACTGTAGCGGTCCCTGAGTTCGTTTACGACATCGTAAAGACAGCATGGGACAGAGAGGGCATCATGTCGCTCGTTCGCAAGAGCTACCTCAAGGGTAACCTTAAGGTCCAGTTTGAGATCTCCGGAGGCGAGGCAACTATCCACGAAGAGGGCGCATCCGCAGTAGACGAGGAAGCACTCGTTCTCGGAGTTGTCACACTCGTTCCAAAGAGCATCAAGAAGTGGATCAGCATCTCCGACGAGGTCATGGACCTCAGAGGCGAAGCATTCCTCAGATACATCTACGACGAACTTACATACAGAATAGCAAAGAAGGCTGCCGATGAAGTCATCGCAAAGATCGAGGCGTGCGGCACAGTTTCCACAACTACTTGCCCGGGAGTACCTAAGTATCAGGCAGCATCCGTCGCAGTAGGTTCTGTAGCACAGGCTATGGCAATGCTCAGTGATGAGGCAGCTAATCCGGTCGTAATGATGAACAAGGCTACATGGGGCGCATTCAAGGCGGCTGAGTATGCTGGTTCCTACCCTGTAGATCCGTTCGAAGGTCTGCCAGTAGTATTCAACAACAAGATTACATCGTTCGCAGCAGCTACAACCGGCGTTACATACGCAATCGTTGGTGACCTCGGACACGGCGCTCTTGCTAACTTCCCTGAGGGAGACGGCATCAGCTTCAAATTCGACGAACTCAGCAGAAAGAAAGAAGACCTTATCGAGGTCCTCGGCCGCGAGTACATCGGCATTGGCGTAGTTGCTCCTAACGCATTCGTTAAGATCACGAAGTAATCGTATCAGGATGAGGAGGTGGCTGATATGAGAAAAATTCTGATCGCGGTGCCGTGTATGGACCAGCTTCCGGCACAATTCGCGCACTCACTGGCTACGTTAACGTCTTATGGAATCGAGGATACACAGATATCGATCTGGTTTAATCTCGGTTCTTTGATTTACACCAGCCGTGACCAGATAGCAAAGAAGGCGCTACTTGACGAGGCCGATCTCGTTATGTGGTTCGATTCTGACATGGTATTCAATCCTGATACGTTAAAGAGAATGCTGGCGCATATCGACAACGGAGCGGATTTTGTAACGGGCATTTACTACAGGCGAACACCTCCGTTCTCGGCAGTCGGGTTCAGTAAGATGGACCTGAACGAGGATGGGACTGCGTTTGAGTGGGAAGACTTGACCGATATCCCGGACGAACCATTCGAGGTCGCAGCTTGCGGCTTCGGGTGCGTCTTGATGAAATCCGAGATATTCGTTTCAGTCTTTGCAAAGTTCGGGCAGATGTTTACACCTATAGCCAACTGTGGCGAGGATATTGCGTTCTGCTGGAGGGCGAGGCAATGCGGGTACAAGATACTCGCGGACCCGTCTATCGGCCTGGGGCACGTTGGTCACACGGTTATTACGAAAGATTTTTTCGATACATATCAGTCAACACAAACTAAAAAAGCGGAGCGGGGCGAATAACTCCGCTCCCGTTGTGAGGTAATACAATGGCACTACTTGATGAGGTAAAGACCGCTCTCAGAGTGAATAACGATGCATTTAACGGCGAGGTCACAAGGCTGATCAATGCGGCAAAGTCTGATCTCGGAATCGCCGGTGTTGTTGTTCCGGAAACACTCGATGATATCTGCACTGATGCAATTGTAGCGTTTTGTAAATTCAATTTCGGCAACATGGATCCAGCAGACGCGGATCGCTGGAAGAGGATCTATGACGAGAAAAAGGCACAGCTTGCGACTCATACGGGATATACGGACTGGGGTGATGCGTAATGTTTGACAGTGTAGCGACACTCAAGAGCACACCGGTGGCAACTTATGATGCCGCTGGTAATGAGACCCTGACGTACACAAACAAGGCCGTTTTCGTTCAGCCACGGGGCGTGTATAACGCTGAGTTTTATAACGCTGCCCAGGCTGGTCTTCATCCGTCCATAACGTTCGTATTGGCAAATAAAGCCGATTATAGCGGCGAGAAGCTGGTCGAATGGGAAGGCAAGACATATGAGGTCATACGCACTGATTGGACGGCTCAGAGGGACGAAATAGCCCTAGTCTGTGAGGAGCGTGTTCATAATGGCTAAGACTGGAAGTGTATCGGCTCAGATGAAGGAACTTCTGGACGAGGTCAACGAGGACGTAGAACGTTCGGCAAAGACCAATATTCAGACGGTCGCAAAAGAGTCTGCTCAGAAGCTGAAGAATACGTCTCCGGTCAAGACCGGCTCTTATGCAAAGGGATGGGCCGTCAAGAAGCAAAGCGACATGGATGTCGTAGTGCACAACAAGACGGACTATCAGTTAACGCATTTACTCGAAAACGGTCACATCATCAGAAATAAGAAGGGCACCTATGGTCGCACCCACGGGATCAAACACATTGCTCCTGTAGAGGAGTGGGCCGTAGATGAACTTCCACGCAGGATCATGGAGGATATACCATGAGTATTTATTCTACTCTGCAAAGCACCGGCCTACCGTGTGCATATTCGCACTTCAGGACAAAACAGACGCCTCCGTACATCGTGTACATAGGCAATGGACAGGATGTCTTGGAGGCGGACAATACGCATTACTGGAGGAATAACCGGTATCAGGTCGAGTATTACTTCACAACAAAGAGCGAATCAAACGAAGCCAGCATTGAGGACGCACTCCTCGGAGCTGGCTATTTATATGAGAAATCTGAGGACATCTTCATCGAGGATCAGGGTGTCTTCGTGATTTATTACTACATTTAAGGAGAAACGAAATGGCAAACAAAGTTGAATTCGGTATCTCTAATCTTTATGTCGGAACTTATAGCATCGGAACATCCGGAACCGTTACGATGGGTACTCCGTATCATCAGGCCGGTGCGGTCAGCTTTTCTCCAGAAGAGCAGAGCGAGGCGAATAAGTTCTATGCCGATAACGTGGTTTACTGGAGTGGTTACACAGGCGGCACATTCGAGGGCGATCTCGAAGTTGCTAAGTTCGATGACACATTCAAGACTCAGTTCCTCGGATACATTCAGAAAGCATCCGACGGCGGTCTTGCTGTAGTTAAAAACGCAGTAAAGCCAAACGTTTATATTGCATTCCAGGTCGAGGGTGATGCTGAGAGCAGACGTGTGATCATGTACAACTGCTCACTCGGCGGCATAACAAGAGAATACAACACGATCGAGGATTCAAAAGAGCCGGCGACTGAGACCATCGCTGTAACCGTAGCGGGTGATAACGCTACAGGAATCTCAATGGTGTCTTACAACAAGGCAACAACCGGATACAGCACACTCTTCACGAACCCGCCAGCTCCGACAACAACCTAACGGTATGGGGCAGGCTGTAACTCTAGTCTGCCCCTGTTTTTTTATGGAGGTGTCTAAATGGAAAAAGTACTCAAGATCGGAAAGACTTCGGTCAAGCTCAACAACAACGTGGCTTGGACGATGGAATATAGAGATCAGTTCGGCAAAGACCCGCTTGAGGCCCTTATGCCGCTTATAACGGCTGCTATTGAGGGCATTTCTACAGTCGTAAGCGAAGCTGGACTCGCCCAGGGCGAGAAGGTGGATATTGCTACGATTGCGTCGGCTCTTGAGGGCAGAGCGATGGACGTTACACTGCCTCTCATGCAGCTGGGTCTCGTTGATGCTGTCATCAATGTGACATGGGCAATGGCCAAAGCTGCTGACGAGGGAATCGAGCCGCCTAAGAGGTGGGTTCGCCAGTTTGATTCATTCCCGCTGGACGTGATCCTGCCTGTCGTTAGCGAGCTGATGCTCAAAGGCTTTGCAAGCTCAAAAAACCTGAAGAGGCTGAGGACTCTCGGAGACGACCTCAAAAAGATGAATCAGCCGTTACAATCGATACCATCATCCTCGCAGGACTTGAACGAGGATTAACTATGTCGGATATCCGCCGGATGCAGGTGGGGCAGGTCGTGGACTTTGTTATCGCGTACAACGAAAGACAGGACCAGGCGGAGAGACGGGCAAAAAAGGAAGAGAAGCATGGCCGGAAACGAAAGGCCAACCAGAACGATATCAACTCATTTTTTGGATAGGAGCATATAATGGCCGGAAACATCAAAGGCATAACTATTGAGTTCCGTGGAGATACCACTAAACTCGATAAGGCTCTCAGACAAATCAATAATGAAACACGCAAGATCGACAAAGAGCTTAAGAACGTCGATAAAGCACTCAAGTTCAATCCTACAAGCGTTGAACTGTGGAGACAAAAACAGCAGCTTCTGACGCAGAAGGTCGCAGAGACCAGGGAAAAGCTGACCCTCCTGAAGAATGAACAGGCCAGGATGGATGCGGCCGGAGTAGACAAGAATTCCGAGGAATACCGCAAACTCCAGCGCGAGATAATCGAGACCAGCTCAAAGTGCAAGAAGTTCGAGAGCGATCTCCGGAAGATAGGCTCTGTAAAGCTTAAGGCGGCATCAGAACAGATCAAGCAGATCGGCTCTAATCTCGAGAACGCAGGGCAAAAGATGATGGGCCTGTCTATGGCTGCGGGCGCGGTCGTAGTCGCTATGGGCGCGATCACAGTCAAGTCTGGGCAATGGGCAGATGACATCAACACAATGTCTGCAAAGTACGGAATAGCCACGGAGCAGCTACAGAGATATGCTGCTGCGGCTGATCTGGTGGACGTATCCGTCGAGACCATAGCGGGAGCACATACAAAGCTTACGAAGAGCATCAGTGCGGCCGCGAACGGCTCAAAGACACAGGCAGCGGCATTCGACAAGCTGGGCGTATCTTATCTCAACGCAGATGGCACGATGCGTGACAGCGAGGACGTATTCAACGACGTAATCGGCGCACTCGGCAAGATGGAAAACGAGACCGAACGTGATGCCATTGCAATGCAGTTGATGGGTAAGAGTGCTGCCAACCTTAATCCTCTTATCGAAGATGGAGGCGAGACTTATAAAAGGGTGTCTGAGACGATGTCCAAGTACGGACTCGACATCATTGATCAGGAGACCCTGGACAGTGCTAATGAATTCAATAACTCGCTCGATACCATCAAGGCGATCGGCCTGGTCACATTCCAGCAGATAGGTACTACGCTTGCAAGTACACTCGCGCCGGTACTGGAGAAGGTCGTTGACTTGATCGGCAGATTGGCTCAATGGTTGACGAATTTGGATCCACAGGTCCTGACCATAATCGGAGTCATAGCGTCTGTAATCGCTGTTCTTGCTCCGGTACTGATTGTACTCGGCAAGCTCGCAACGGGAATCAGCGCGATCATTAACCTAGTCGGAATAATTGGTCCGGCGATCGGTGGAGTAGCTGCGGCATTTGGCCCTGTACTCCTGATCATCGCGGCAGTGATAGCTATTGGCATCATTCTTTATAAGAATTGGGACAAAATTAAGGCAAAGGCGATCGAGATAAAAGACAAGGTCGTTGCGGCATGGAACGCTCTCAAGGCAAAGGTCACATCGATATTTAACGCGATAAAAAGCGTGATCCTTGCCGTGTGGACCGCGATTAAGGTCGCAATACAGACCCGCGTCAATCTGATCAAGACCGTAGTCACTACCGTATTCAACACGATCAAGCGCACGGTGACAACGATCTGGAACGGTATCAAACAGGCTATCACGCACCCGATACAGACGGCGGTCAACTTAGTTCGTAACGCGATAAACACCATTAAGAGGATCATAAACGGAGCACACCTGAAGCTGCCGAAGTTCAAACTTCCGCACTTCAAGATCTCTGCCGGCTCCCTGCCGTGGGGCATAGGCGGCAAAGGTACTCCGCCTAAGATCGCTGTAGACTGGTACGCAAAAGGCGGTATCTTCGACTCAGCGTCCCTGATCGGTGTAGGCGAGAAGGGTAGCGAGGCTGTAGTTCCTCTGGACAAGTTCTGGGACAAGATGGACAAGATAGCCGAGGGAACGGGCACCCAGATCACTATCAATGTATACGGCTCTGACGGCATGAGCGTCAGTGAACTCGCGGCGGCGGTCGAGGCTCGTCTTATTGCGGCAACGAAGAACAGGAGGCTCGCATGGCAGTAACTCCAACTACAACATTCAATCATCTCATGTTCGGCAGTGTAGATTCTGCCGACTATGGGATTTACATCAGCGGACCGGCTGCCTATAACGCACCGAAAAGGGCTTACGAACTGGTAGCCGTTCCCGGCCGTAACGGCGAGGTAGTGGTTGATCAGGGCCACTGGGAGAACATTGCCGTTACATACGACTGCGGAACCTTTGCAAAAGATCGGACCGAATTCTCTCGGGCCATTGCGAACTTTCGGAATGCAATAGCGTCACAGGTCGGATATCAGCGATTGACGGATACATATAACCCCGACGAGTACAGAATGGGGCTTTACGCGGAAGGCATTGAAGTCGAAGCTGTCAACATGAACACGGCGGGCCAGTTTTCGGTAACGTTCAACTGCAAGCCTCAGCGCTGGCTGACATCAGGCGAGGCGGCGATCAGCGTAGCGTCCGGGTCCACACTCATGAATCCTACACTTTATCCGGCGTCTCCGCTGCTGGTTACTGTCGGCCCCGGTGTCATAGACATTGCGGGTCAGGAGCTTGAGATATTCTCTGTCCCGATCGGGCACGTTACACTTGCAGATCCGACCGGTTATCAGAGCAACGTACTGACGAGGACAATCACATTTGACAGCACCCTACTCAACACCGGCGATCCGATAAGCGTGGCAGGCGCTACTCTATTCGCGGAGTGGACAGCTAAATCAGGCCAGGCGATTTACAGCATTGGAATAGGTACCGATCCGTCGACATTGTCATACAACGGCATAGAGTTAACCGATGACCGACGGAAGGCCTCTGTATCATATGTATGGCCAGCACAGAGCTTTGTTATGGGTACAGCGAAGACCGTATCTGACTCCGGGGTTATGGACTTGACCGCGAAGGGAATGGGGTCGAACCCAACGATTCACTATCCGTTTACGGCATCCATAGCCTATGACGGGGACGATACGATCACATTCACAATTGGCTTTACGGAAACTACGAACCAGTACATGAGCATATCACAGCAGGGCCTGTCTACGAACTGGATCACAGGAGAGTCGACTCTATCGGCTGTAACGGACCCTATCTACATCGATCTCGGCATCGGAGAAGCATATACGCAGGTGGGCGATACGGTAGTATCAGTCAATGATATGGTATCTCTCGGCGGGGATCTTCCGGTCCTGCCTCCGGGTGCGATAACCATCACATATGACAACACTATCACGAGCCTGATTATCGAACCGAGGTGGTGGCAGCTATGATTGCTATTCTTTATGAAAAGACGGAGACGGCCTTTCTCAGCAACGGACTCGGACGGCTTCGGGACTGCATATCATGCAAAGTCACCGAAGAGCGCAACGGAATATACGAGTGTGACTTTGAATATCCCGTCGATGGCGCTCGCTTCGATGACATAATCTGCGGTCGGATCATCGGTGTCGAGCATGATGACACGGGCGACATACAGCCTTTTGATATCGTATCGTACACCAAACCGCTTAACGGCGTGGTGACCTTCCATTGCCAGCA
>AUXO013272332.1_pt1 | contig 11550 bp, 8 predicted proteins | sample 768731 | NCBI WGS metagenome assembly AUXO01 (sample SAMN02715735, study PRJNA202380) | gut metagenome | biome: sheep rumen | host: Ovis aries | place: New Zealand: Palmerston North | reverse complement strand
GGATGTGCATTTGTCTCTGTAACACCACCATGAGTTGCCCATCTGGTATGTCCTATACCACAAGTTGCATCTGTTTTTTCTTCCTCAGCAGCCTTTGCAAGCTCTTCAACCTTTCCAGTCTTTTTCTTAAGAAAAAATCCGGTATTTGGATCAAGAACTGCTATTCCGGCACTGTCATAGCCTCTGTATTCCAGCTGCTTAAGTCCATTAATTAGTATATCCTTTGCAGGCTCACTGCCTGTATATCCAATTATTCCGCACATATTTTTTTCTCCTTTCGTGCACGCCATTATAATACCGGTTCCGTCATAATCCGCAGAACCATAAAAGTATCGCACGCTTTGTATCCCTCTGTTCTGCAGTTGCCTGCAGTTTTTATGAATATAAATAACGAATGTGCTGTCCGAAGGAGCATCCGCCGAGTTTTTTCGAAAGAAACAGGCCACCTATGGCACTACTTCTGACGTTTCGATAACTCCTTACCTCGTAGGTGCTCGATTATCAAACAAAAATTAAGCACAGTGTACGCAGCCTGCCCTTCAAGGCACCCATGTGCCTTAACGGTGCCGCTGCTTACTACGGAAAACTGCAAAGCAGTTTTCCTACTGTGCTCGATTATTACATAATCGAGCACTGTGGCGCTAAGCTTTTTAAGCTTTCCAAAGTTTTATCCTCCGACTTTATAAAACCTCGTCTATTATACCATAGCTAAAGTATTATAGGCAAACTGAGCTTCCATTGCCGCGGTAAATATTTATTATACTTACCTGTATTAAGTGCTATAATAGTATGGAAACAGCAGGAAATACATAAGCTGTAAACTTAATCTTAATGAACTTAAAAAGGGGTTGCAGTAAAAATGAGCAGAAAAATCAAAAAAAGAGCGGCCTTGCTGTTCGTGCTATTTTTATCGGCAGGACTATACTTCAACACTGATGCCTATGCAGAAGAAAAAAGCGGACAGAATAGTCAGAATAAACAGGAAATGCAGGAAACTCCGGAGCCTCAGGAACCGGAAATTCTCACAGGATGGAATCAGTTTGATGGACTATGGTACTTCTATGATGATGAGGGAGTATATCAGACCAGCTGCTATGTAGAGGGATACTGGCTGGACGAGGATGGGGCGTGGAGATATCCTTATCAGGCTTATTGGCATGGCGGTCCTGGTAACTGGTGGTACGGCGATGACAGCGGTTGGTATGCATATAACTGCTGGCTGAAAATAGACGGAGACTGGTACTACTTTGATGCATTCGGTTATATGTGCTATAACTGTTACATCGGAGCCTGTTATCTGAATGATAATGGAGTATATACCGACACCGAAAATTCCCGTTGGGCTGCAAACATCTCAGACAGTGAACTGGCTGGTTATTTCTCTAATTCCGTTGTTGTCGGAGATTCCATCTGTTCAGGTTTTTCCATGTACTGCAGTGGAAGCGGCGATCCGGTAGCAAACCAGTTTACTTTTATGGCTAGCACAAGCTTCGGAATTAATAATGCACTGACCTTCCATTCTACTACTCCAACATATATGGGAGTGAAACGACCTATCTGGGAATCAATAGCCCGATCTGGTGCAAGTCATGTTTATATATCTATGGGAATAAATGATATAGGCTCTGATATCTTTGCCTCACAGTATGAGTCTCTGATAAGCAAGATAGTCCAGTATTCTCCCGGAATCGAAGTAACCGTCTGCGGTGTAACCGGCATTAGATCCGGAAGAGAGAGATGGGTCTTCACAAATGCAAATGTAAATTATTGGAACGCACAGCTAAGAGCTATGTGTATCCGAAACGGCTACGGCTTCATCGATCTGAATTCATGGGTAACTGACGGTTACGGACTATATGCTGGATACTGTTCAGATGGATTTGTACATCAAAACAGTGCAGCATATTCCAGATGGCTGGAGGCCTTTAAGAGCTACGGAAGAGCCGAGCTTGTAAAATACTACGATTAATAGATTACATCAAAAAAGTCAGGGTACATATCAATGATATGTACCCTGACTTTTTGTTATAACATCTTAATATGGGCTGTACATCAGATCCTCTATGTCCTTATGACCATATTCATACATCTTATCGATTATATAATCCTTAACTTCGTCAGGTGCATTTATCTCGATAATCTCAAGGAAGTTGTCCACATACTGACACCACTTATCAAAGGCTTCCTGTTTGTCAGACTCTGTAGGCTCCTTGGTAGCCTTATCATGATCAAAGCCGAGATTTTCTTCAGAACGAAGTATCTCTTTCATTCCCAGTGACTTAAATGTAATTCCGTATGCAATCCTCTGAAGTTCCTCTGTTCTTACGAATGCACAGTCATACATCTCTGTGATGAGGTCGAGAACTATATCATCACCATTATCAAAGTAATGGCACTTGAAATACATATCCTCTTTTCTCGTAAGTCCTTCGATATCCTGTGTATTATACCAGAAATACTTAGAGGTCTTGATCGGGGCAACCGGTCTCTCAGAAACGCCCTTGCCCTTCTTCTTGTTCTTCTTTTTCTTTGATGCAGGAGCAGGTGTAGGATTCTCCTCAAGGAATTCCTTAACCTGTTCTATATTCTCCTTAGATGTTGTCTCTATAGCATTTACAGGATTAACTGTAATCTTGTTCTGGAATGTCTTCGCCGGTGCTGCATCTGCTTCAGCAGCTGCACTTTCGGCTATGGCTATTCCTGCTGCTATAGCACTGTCTGCTGAAGCTTCACCTGATAGCATAGACTCCGGAGTGGGATTTGGAATAAGTGGTTCCTTTTTCTCCTCATATGCAGGCTTATCAACAAATGCACTGTCAAAGGATGCGTTGTACTCAGGTGCCTCAGCTCTTTCCTTAGCCATCTCATTCGGATTCTTCTCTGACTCCTTGGCTTCCTTACGAGCCTTCCTCAGTTCTTCCTTTATCTTCTTTGTATCAACAACAGCAGTCTTGGCAGTTGCAACCTCTTCAGTCATCTCCTTATTTGATGACGATTTCAGATCAAGCTCATCAGTGATATTTCCAACGTCCGGATCCGGTCCATCAAAATCATCATCCATATAATCATCAGACAGATTATCCTGAACATCTACATCAGCTTCCTCAGAAACAGACTCTGACTCCGCCTCATCTCTATCCTCATCCTCGTAGCTGTCATCATAGTCGTCACCGTCTTCGTCATCACCGGACTCTCCTGCGGCAACCTGTGCAGCAATCTTACGTACTCTGGCTGCGGCATTCTTTCTGGCTACATCCTCTTCAGCTTTTTCCTCCTCAGCAGCTTCATCTGCAGCTACCTCACTGATCTTCTGCGCCTCAGCCTTTGCCTGAGTTTCCTTAACGGACTCGACAACCTCGCGAACCTTTCTGGACATATCATCTTCGTCGTCATCATCCAGATCATCGTCTTCTTCAATCTCTTCTTTCAGTTTTTCCAACTTTTCCTTCTTCTTATCCTCAGCATCCTCATCCTCAAAATTAGAAGACTTAAGTGCCTTTATTGTAATGATAATAAGAACAAGCAAGAATATAAGCAACACTGCCGCAAACCCCATGATTACAAGTGTTGAGGTTTCCATACTCTTTAACATATCGAGAAAATCTTTCACAACATTGTCCCCTTTCAACCAAAGAACACAGTTCAACTATCTAAGTATACTACAAGGTTTTTTACATTTCAATCACTAGCTTATCAGTTTCTTTCCAGTTTTTCGATTGCTGCATCTATCCTCTTAAGCGACTCTTCTTTTCCGAGAATTGACATCAGTTCAGTTGCTCCTCCCGGAGTAGCTGCCTTACCTGACATAGCTGTCCTGATAGGCCACATGATATAGCCTGTTTTGTATTCCTTCTCAGCTCCGAAGGCTTTAAGAAGTTCAAAAAGACTGTCATTATCAAATGCCTGCGCTCCCTCGAGAACAGGTCTTACTTCCTTCAGAAGTGTCAGACTATTCTCAGGATTAGTCTTCATCTTCTTATGAGTATACATATCTATGTCATATTCAGGAACAGCCTCAAAGAAATCAACCTGCTCCGGAATATCAGTAAAAAGTTCTATTCTTGACTGAACCATAGATGCAATCTTCTTAAGGTCCAGATCCTTTGAGATAGTCTCCTTAAGAACAGGCTCTGCCTTCTCGTAAAAATCATCAGGATCCATCTTCTTGATATATTCAGAATTCATCCACTTAAGCTTGGTCATATCCAAAACTGCAGGTGACTTGGATATTTTGTGATAATCGAATTCCTTCACCAGTTCCTCAAGTGAGAATATTTCTTCATTTCCATCAGGACTCCATCCCAGCAGCGACACAAAGTTCACTATAGTCTCAGTAAGGAAGCCCTGCTCTATAAGATCCTCAAAGGAAGAGTGTCCACTTCTTTTGGAGAGCTTTGTATGGCTCTCATCCGTAATAAGAGGACAATGAATATAAACCGGAACCTCCCAGCCGAAGGCCTCATAAAGTCTGTTATACTTCGGCGCAGATGAGAGGTATTCATTTCCTCTTACCACATGAGTTATTCCCATCAGATGATCATCAACTACATTTGCAAAATTGTATGTAGGAAAACCATCTGACTTGATAAGGATCATATCATCAAGCTCTTCGTTCTTAACAGTAATTGTTCCATAGAGCTCATCCTCAAACTTTGTTTCTCCCTCAGTCGGATTGTTCTGTCTGATAACATATGGAATACCGGAAGCAAGCTTCTCCTCTATCTCCTCTTTTGACAGATGCAGGCAGTGCTTATCATAATGGAAAACCTTCTTCTTCTCTCCGTCAATTTCTATCTCCTGATTGAGAGTTGCAAGCCTCTCCTCATCACAGAAGCAGTAATATGCCTCGCCTCTCTCTATAAGCTTCTTCGCATATTCAAGATAAAGTCCCTTTGCCATTCTTTCAGACTGGATATAAGGGCCTACTCCGCCATCCTTATCCGGTCCCTCATCCCAGAGAAGTCCGGTCTCTGTAAGGGTTCTGTAAATGATATCTACGGCACCTTCCATCTCACGATTCTGATCAGTATCCTCTATTCTGAGGATAAAATCTCCTCCCTCATGCTTAGCGATAAGGTATGCATAAAGTGCGGTTCTTAAATTACCTACATGCATCCTTCCTGTTGGACTTGGTGCAAATCTTGTTCTTATTTTACTCATAATATCTTCCTCCCGGGAACTATTCTTTTATATCGTCATCTTCCCATTCTTCATTTACTTTATCTGTCAGGTCTGCTTCGGCTTTGACAGCTTTGGAAGCTTTCTCGACTCTCACATCCGTCTTCATCTCTTCAGTGAGGTTTTCAGTCGTTTCACTCAGCTCATCATCATCCCAGACCTCATCCTTTCCTTCTGTATACTTGCTCAGCTCAAATTCCTCTTCACGCCGCCTCCTGGTCTCAAGATAAACATTTATCTGCGCCCCAACGAACATGAGATATATAACGAGCTGCAGCCAGAACATAAGCATAATAATTGTAGTAACGGCACCATACATATAACTCTTAGAAGCGTAATAGTCTATGTAAAGCGAAAAAAGCTTTGTCACAATTATCCACGCGAGCGATGTAAAAAGTGCCCCCGGAATCTGCTTCAGGAACTTCTGTTTTTTATTCGGAACCAGCACATACAAAAGCTCAAACATAATAAAGAGCAGAATAAATGTAGCCGCACTCTTTATGTGATATACAAGAGAGGTCACATCAACATATTCAGGAAACTTACCAATAACATAGTTAGCTATCTGCGTTCCAAACATATTTAAGATAACAAGCACAATTACCAGTATAATGAATACTACGGTATATATAGCGCTTATCCCTCGAATAATCAGATAATTCTTATACTCTCTGCAACGAAAAACCTCATTAAGTCCGTTCCTGATAGCCATAATACCCTTAGCCGCTGACCAGACTGCAATCACAACAGAGAAAATAGTTATTGATCCGGAACCATGCATATACATGCTGTTTACCAGGCCGGATATAAAATTCTCAAACTGCGCCGGAACAACATAATATATAATTTCCATTACCTGTTCTTTTGAAATAGGCAGAAATGTAGGAAGTACCGCTAGCAGGTTTATCAAAGGGAAAAAGGACAAAAACAGAAAAAAGGCAGATTGAGATGAAAAAGCACCCATATGCTCATCTGCCGTTCCCTCTATGAACTGCCATATATCCTTGAGTCTGTTTTTCATAAGCATTTCCCACTAAATAAAAAGAAAAGCTTAGCGTTTAAACGTTAAGCCTGAACATACCATTTTATTAAATATCCAAGATGCCGGCTCCTACTTTTTGACTCCTAGCTAAGGCTAGGTGGGTACTTGCAATGCAGCTTCTGATGTCCACTCAAGGAGGCATATCATCCACTCCACGATATTAAGTTCCCTTCAAAAATATGTAGGTTCAAAATACGCAGGAGTTATCGGGCACCCCAGATATTTAACTCTAATCATATATGATAAGTTAATTATATTATTTATCCCCCTATAATGCAAGTATTATTTAGTTCCTTGAGGTCACAAGATGAGGGATTTCCATATATGAAGGCAAACCGTTTTTGTATTCGATTTTTACTTCTCCGAGAATAAGAGGCTGCACATAATCGATCATATCCTGAGTGACATCATTACCTGCCTCATTTATCCACTCACGAGGTACATTTTTTTCCTTATTTGCTATCTCAGAAAGCTTTCCCATTTCATAAATGCAGCTATATACATCCCCCGGCACACGCTTCAGTATCGGCATAAATCCCGAATTGCCTTCAAGGGCATAACTTACAGCTTTCTCGCCTAACATCTGGGCTTCATCCAGATCAGTCTTAGAAGCCGCATGTGCAGCAGCTCGCTGCAGGATATTCAGCTCTACAGACCTGCACTTTATCTTGAGTCTCGACTTTACAGCCATCTCCAGACATTTTCCAGCACCGGAAAGCTGGGCATGTCCAAACTTGTCATTTGCTGCAGTCTGAGCACTGAGATAAGCCCCACTACTGTCCTTTATTCCTTCTGAAACAGCGACCACAACGTTGTTCGTTACCTTCAAAAGCTCTTCAACATCACTTATGAATCTGTCTATATCAAATGCAATTTCCGGCAGATATATCAGCTGAGGTATCTGACTGTACTCATTTCTGGCCAGAGCCGCTGCAGCTGTAAGCCAGCCTGCATTTCTTCCCATTATCTCGACTATCGTAACACACGGAACCTCGTATATAGCTGTGTCATACGCTATCTCAAGCATGGACTGCGCTATAAACTTTGCAGCCGATCCGTATCCCGGAGTATGATCTATCTGAATCAGGTCGTTATCTATGGTTTTCGGAACACCCGCAAACCTTATATCACTTCCCCTTCTCTCACCATAAACAGACAGTTTGGTTATTGTATCCATAGAATCATTTCCGCCGATATAGAATACTGAGGAAATATCATATCTCTCAAGGATTTCAAAAACCTTCTCATACAGCTTTGTATCTTCATCCACCGGAGGCATCTTATATCTGCATGATCCCAGGTAACAGGCCGGACTTGAGTATATACAACTGAGCTTATCCTCATCCAGTCCCTGTAGTTCAATAAAATTCTCTGATATGACTCCGTTTATGCCGTGAAGTGCTCCATAGATCTTATCAAACTTTCCGCTTTTTTTCGCTCCCTTTATAACTCCAACAAGAGATGCATTAATTGCCACTGTAGGTCCGCCTGACTGAGCGACTATTATATTACTCATCTGTTGAATTCTCCTCGCTGTTATTATTTTCAGGAACCGGGATAGGTCCTTTACTTGTATATCCGGTTTCTGCCGCTATCTGAGTGCTTATAGTCTGCACCATTGATGTTGGTGTATAGTTATCAGTATTGAACAAGTACTTATGAAGAGTAATAACATTTTCAGTAAGATCCTCAGGCGCTATACATGAACCCTTTGCCTCTGTTGAATAATACTCCCACGCCATCGGGAAGCCCACACTCTCCTTAAGTTCATAAGAGAAAACTCCCTTTGCCAGTTCATACATCTGATCCTCTGTGATTGATGTTCCGACATACGGGAATATGTCATCGATTATTTTGTTTATTGTAGTAAGATCAGACTTCTTTATCTCACTGAGCATAGCCTGAATAACCTCTCGCTGACGCTCAGTTCTTGTTATATCACCCTGATCTGTGCTTCGTATTCTGGAATAAGCTGTTGCCTGTGCACCATTAAGAGTTACAAGACCTGTCTCGTAAACTCCGTCGGAATAGATACCATTTACCTGTATCTGCTCAGCAAGGACTCCGTTCAGAGTGTCCAACTCATTTTCCTCGATATGCACTGTAACTCCACCCAGTGAATCTATAGCTCTTGTCAGTCCTTCCCAGTTTACAGTTACGTACTCTGAGATATTCAGATCCAGATTCTTGTTCAGTGTCTGAAGTGCAAGCTCAGGTCCGCCATAAGCATAGGCTGCATTTATCTTCGTTGTGAGGGTGCTTCCATCCTCCTTCGAAACCTGAAGCAGTGTATCACGGTAAACAGAGCAAATCTTTACTTCTTTTGTGTCATTATTGATTGAAGCAAGCATGATGGCATCGCTCCTGCTTCCGCGTCCCAGCGAATTATCTCTGGCATCTATACCGAAAAGCGCAATGGTTGTGTAGTTATCCATGGATTTATCTGCACCATCGTTTATCTCGAGATCTTCCTTCGCAATATCCTTCACATGCTCAAACTTCTGGTACTTGGAATGAACATATACCCTGATTATTCCGAACCCCAGAAAAACAATTATTATAAGCTCAACCAGAAGAGCTATTGCCCATCTGATATTTGTGCTTTTTTTCTTTTTCTTCTTTCTTCTTCTGATGCTGTCATCCTCTATCTTGTCAGATATGTCATCATCATAGAAGTCAAAATCATCTCCGTACATCTTATTCCTTTCCCTGATTTTCTGCAGGTGTACTTACTTTCAGCTTCGAGACATACATCTTTATTCTGAGAGAATCTCTGACCATCTCATATATGCTGGAAAAGCTGATTTTGGATTTATCGGATTTGTTCCTTGAGAAGTTTACCACAACCGGCATCTCCTCGATTGTAAGTCCCTTCTTTGAAGCAATCGCAAGAAGTTCTATATCAAATGAGAATCTGCTGGTTCTTACTAGTTTAACAACAGGATTTATTCTATCAGCTCTGAAAAGCTTTATTCCCGTCTGGGTATCATGAAGCTTCATACCAAAAAGCAGCTTCAAAAACCAGTAATATCCCTTACTCATTACCTTCCTGAGGAAAGGATATTCCACCTGTGAATCCGGATGCATCTTGGAGCCTATTACAGCATCTGCCCCCTCCTCTGCTTTTTTCAGAAAGCCCTCAAGAAGATAAGGTGGAAGTTCAAGATCAGCATCGAGAAAAGCCACATATTCTGACTTAGCTGCAAGCAGGCCTCTTTTTACAGCATATCCCTTTCCTCGATTCTTATCGTACGATATCAGACCGATACGTCTGTCTGATTCCATCGCCCTCTTAATCTCATACTCCGTATCATCCTGACTTCCATCATTTACTACGATCAGTCTGAATGAATCACAGAATCTCTCAACCTGAGTTATTGTCTCTATAACATTTCTGTAAATCCTTGTGCCCTCGTTATAACAGGGCATAACAATTGTAAGTTTTACCAATTTAGATTCCCTCTGAGTTTTCTTTATTAAATATGATTTTGATTGTAAGCAGCATAATCTTGATGTCCAGCCATATAGAATAATGCTCGATATACATCAGATCAAGTTTCAATTTATTATATGAAGGAGTTTTATATCTCCCGTATACCTGTGCAAAACCTGTAAGTCCGGCCTTGACCTTCAACCTGTAATCGAATTCAGGAATCTCATCCTTATACTTTTCGATAATCTCCGGTCTCTCGGGACGTGGGCCCACAAGTGACATATCGCCCTTTATTATGTTGATCAGCTGCGGCATCTCGTCGAGATGTATAGCTCTGAGAAAAGCACCAAATCTGGTCACTCTTTCATCATTTTTTCGTGCCAGCTTAGCACCATTTGTCTCGCTGTCTATTCTCATGGAGCGAAACTTATAGATGTAAAACAGCTTTCCGCCCTTTGTTACTCTTTCCTGCTTATATATGACAGGTCCGCCATCCTGAAGCTTTACTATCAGCGCTATTATAAGCATCAGCGGACTGAGAATTATGAACATTATCACCGAAAGCACGATATCCATAAGTCTCTTAAAAAATGCTTCAACTACCGTTATGCCATGATTCCTGGTTACCAGCATCGGCATATCAAACAGATGTGTATTACCGCTGCTCCATAGAATTATATCAGATATGTAGGGTGCTATATAAGCCCGTATATCCTTTTGATAGCATAGATGAAGCAGCTTGCTTCTAAGCTCCGGCTGAACTCTATGGATGATTATGCCATCATACTCTTCAGCCTTTTTCATTATCATATCTATATTGCTGCCTGCATGAATACTTTCTTTAATGCAGAACTTATCCTCTCTTGCATTAAAGGTATCCATCATCTCATATGGACCCTTGTCTCCATAAACCAAAACAAGTCTCCTGGGTGGATAGAGCCTAACTTCCATGAAATGCATAAGCCCATTATAAATAAATATGATGATGATATCAAAAAGCGTTAGTACAACCAACGGTCCGGGAGCTATTATCCTTCTAAGTGCCAGGCTCATCACAAAGAACACAAGTATGTGAGATCCCAGTAGCGACAGAATCTGCGAAAAAATCAGATCCATCAATCTCAGATGTCCAAACTTATATCCACCATTAAGCCTCGTAAAGAAGAACAGCACAAAAAGATAGAGAAAAACCACGAGGTTATTCGCCCCCGGGAAGCTCTCATCAAACGCTTTTGATGTGTCATATATTTTAAACCATACATATCCGAAAGCCACTACCTCTATCGCCAGAATAAGAATACTCTGACATAGAGATATCAGCTTCTTGTATTCATCTCTTTTCTTATAGTCCATGGCAGCAAATAGTCATTTACCTGTTGACGTACATTCCCTCATAGTATTTCTGGTAATCACCACTTGTAACGTTCTTCATCCAATCTTCATTCTCAAGATACCACTTGATTGTAAGTCTGATACCATCCTTGAACATAGTCTCAGGATACCAGCCTATCTCCTCCTTGATCTTATCCGGAGCGATAGCATAACGACGGTCATGTCCCTTACGATCTGTTACATATGTAATAAGATCCTTTGTTACATTGACCTTACGTGGATCTGAATCCGGAAGAAGCTCCTGCAGAGTCTCAATAATGATATTGATTATCTCGATATTCTGCTTCTCATTGTGACCACCGATGTTGTATCTCTCACCGAAGCGACCACTCTCAGTAGCCATATCTATACCCTTAGCATGGTCCATAACATAGAGCCAGTCACGAACATTTTTACCGTCTCCGTATACAGGCAGATTCTTTCCTGAAAGAGCGTTGTTTATGATAAGCGGGATCAGCTTCTCAGGGAACTGATAAGGTCCGTAGTTATTTGAACAGTTTGTAAT
>AUXO014118020.1_pt1 | contig 11551 bp, 10 predicted proteins | sample 768731 | NCBI WGS metagenome assembly AUXO01 (sample SAMN02715735, study PRJNA202380) | gut metagenome | biome: sheep rumen | host: Ovis aries | place: New Zealand: Palmerston North | reverse complement strand
TATTTACTGATTTGGCTTCTGATTTGACATCTCATCATACCGATGCGGCGTTATCTTTGCGATATGCTTTTCCGTTGCGCGGACGGTATCAATGGTTTGTACGAACGCAAGCCGAATATACCTTTTTTCATACCACCAGTCGTTATACTTGGCTGACGGCTCTTGCCACAGGCATTAGTTTTTAGTAGCATATTCTTGCCGCAGAATGAAAGGACTGAGATACACAATATGGCTGATTCTTTTGGGCTGGGTGCTGATGGCTTGTACCGGCAAGCAAACATCGGTAGAGGAGAAGATGGTGCGAGCGGATGTCCAGTTGGAGCAATTGGCATTGTGCTTGCAACAGTCGCATCCGATTGATTCCATCGTGGAAATCACTACCCGCGAGGAGGGAATCTATTTCTATATTTTTAACGAGAATCGGTTGATTTTTTGGTCGGACAATCGGCTGAACCTTTCAGGTATTGCTCATCCGACAAATGCCGAATGGCAGCAGACACGATTTGCGAATGCCTCAGGCTGGAGTAAGTGGAAAAGGGTAGGAGTATTAGGTGTTTGGGTTGTTGTTCCGACGGAGTGGAATGAAGTAGATCCGGATATTTTGTCCGAGAGTTTTTCTTATCGCCCGTTGATGACACACCGCAAGGCAGAGCAGACGTTCTGGCAGCAAGCCAAGCAGCGTGTGCGCGTGTTTTATTTTGTCAGTCTGCTGCTATTTGTATCTTTATTCGGATTCGGGATAGGTTGGCTCATTCATAAGCGCGGTTTTCGCAATATGGGTTTGCAGTCGAAGTTGCAATATCTGTTTGTGCTGACTATATTGGTGAGCCTTATCTATATATTTGCCATGTCGGTATCGTATGTGCGGCGTCGTTATGCCCGTCAGCAGCAGCAATTGCTCCAAGACAAGTGCCGCTACATCCGCACCTCTCTTCAGTATCTTTACTATTGGGATGTGCGTTTGGATAGCAGCAAGACGGAGGCTCTCAATATAGATTTACGGGATATAGCCTATACGTATGGTGTGGACATTCATGCGTATGATTTGCAGGGACAATTGGTAGGGAGTAGTACTCCGCAGTTGTTTGAAGATGGTCTTCTTTCCACGTGCATTGCTCCTGCCGTTTTTTCGGCGGAGGGGCATACTTGCACTCGCTATGAGTATCTCAGTCAGGTGCGTTATTTGGCATCTTATACGGAGTTTGTCAATGGGGCAGGATTGCCGATAGGTTATATAGGGGTTCCTTCATTCTTGTCGGAAGATGAGATGGATTTGGAGGTTGACCGTTTCCTTGCGCGTCTGCTGCCTGCTTATCTGATAGCACTCTTTTTGGCGTTCATTTTGTCTTCCTATATATCTTCACTGTTGGTCAAGCCCATTCGCCGAATAGCCCAAAACATGCAGCAGTTCCGTTTGGGTAAGCATGCTCGCCGAATTGAGTATGCCTATCATGACGAGGTGGGTGAGTTGGTGCAACGTTACAATGAGATGGTGGAGGAGGTGGAAAATGCGTCTCGCCGGTTGATACGCAGTGAGCGGGAAGGGGCTTGGCGTACGATGGCACGGCAAGTGGCTCACGAAATCAATAATTCGCTCACTCCCATGAAACTGACCTTACAGCAGCTGCAACGTGCTAAAGGAACAGAGCGTTTTGAGACCTATTTTGACAAGTCAGCCCGTATGCTCATTGAGCAAATAGATAATATGAGCCATATAGCCACCTCTTTCTCGTCCTTCGCCAAGATGCCGGAGGTGAGTGTCAGCGAGGTGGATGTGGCGGATAAACTGACGCGGGTCATCGAGTTGATGAGCGCGAACGAGCAGCATATTCCCATTCGTTATGTCGGTCCGAATGAGGGCGTTATGGCATGGGCGGACAAAGAGCAGATTCAACTTGTTTTTACCAATATATTGCGCAATGCCCTACAAGCGTTAGACGGTCGAACTGACGGGGATGTGATAGTGATGCTTAAGCAAGAAGACGGCCAGGTGGTAATCTCCTTTTCCGACAATGCCGGCGGTATTCCCGAAGAAATACAAGACAGGATATTTGTACCCAATTTTACCACCAAATCGTATGGGACGGGACTTGGGTTGGCTATCTCCCGCAACATAGTGGAGAGTTGCGACGGGTCTATCCGCTTTGAGACCGGGCAAAAAGGAACGACCTTCTTTATCACCCTCAAACAACCGTTAAACAATCGTTAAATAACTGTTAAACAACCGTGAAAAAACAGTCAGACCCTATTCCATACATGCAGCGTTGCTTACAATTAGCGCGCTTGGGTGAATATTACGTAGCTCCTAATCCGATGGTGGGGGCGGTTTTGGTGAATGCGACGGGGGATATAGTTGCAGAGGGGTGGCATCGTCAGTTTGGCGGTCCTCATGCTGAGGTGAATTGTATTCGCCAAGCCGAGGAGAAAGGCATTACCTCGTTTGATGATTGTACGCTCTATGTCAGCCTTGAACCGTGCAGTCATTATGGTAAGACGCCCCCTTGCGCCCGTTTACTCATTGAAAAACGCATACCTCGTGTGGTTATCGGGCAGTTGGACCCTAATCCTCAAGTCAGCGGCAGAGGTGTGCAAATGCTGCGAGAGGCAGGTGTGGAAGTGGAGGTAGGAGTCTGTGAAGCGGAATGTCGTCGGCTCAATAGGCGTTTCCTTTGTCTTCACGAGAAGCATAGACCCTATGTAACGCTCAAGTGGGCACAAACAGCAGATGGTTTTATAGACCGTATCCGTTCTCTTGACGGCTCTGAGGCTTGCCATCAGCCGTTAGTTATCTCAAGTCCGGTTACGAAGCAGTTGGTTCATCAGATACGTGCTGAGAATATGGCTATTATGGTGGGAACACGAACCGCGCTGATGGACAATCCGCGCCTTCTTACCACGCGTTGGGCAGGGCGTAATCCTATCCGTGTTCTTCCTGACAGGCACCATGTCGTTCCCCGTTCGTTTCGCATCTTTTCGAACGATAGTCAGACCCTTGTCTATGAGCAGAACACCGACTGGGAGTTTATTCTTCAAGACCTTGCTTCGCGGGGCGTTCACTCACTGCTCGTAGAGGGCGGCAAAATGTGGTTGGACACTATTTTTAGGTCGGGGATATGGGACGAAGTGCATATAGAGGTTGCTCCTGTGAAAATAGGTGAGGGGGTACCTGCTCCGCTTTTCCCTATGGATCAACCTGCCGCTATGGATTGCATCTTGACGGAGCAAATGACCATTCAAGGGCATAAACTATATACGTATTGCCGTAGTCAAACGGATGAATTACCTTTGCCGCCGCAATTAGCATGATTCCACGCGATACCATAGATCGTATATTTTCTGCCACTCGCATTGAAGATGTGGTCAGTCAGTATGTTTCGCTTAAGAAGAGAGGAGCGAACTTGATCGGTCTATGTCCGTTTCATACGGAGAAAACGGGTAGTTTCACGGTGTCTCCTTCCAAGGGTATCTATAAGTGTTTTGGTTGCGGCAAGTCGGGTCATGCGGCTTCTTTCCTGATGGAAATAGAGCAGTGCTCCTATCCCGATGCGCTACGGATGCTTGCCAAGCGTTATGGCATACCCATTGAGGAGCGCGAGATGACGCAAGAGGAAAAGCAGCAGCAAGACGACCGTGAGTCCATGTTTGTGGTCAATGAGTTTGCCAACCAATGGTTTCAAGACCAATTGTGGAACCATGCTGAGGGGCAGGCTATCGGGCTCAGTTATTTTCGCGAAAGGGGGTTGCGGGAAGAAACGATCCGTCGTTTCCAACTCGGCTATTCGCCTGCCAAAGGCAATCCGCTGACTGAGGCACTGAAAAAGAAGAACTTCCAAGAGACATTTCTGATTAGCAATACGGATACGGGTATCGGTACCGGTTTGGTAGGTAAAACGGACGACGGGCGGCTCTATGACCGTTTCCGCGACCGTGTGATGTTCCCTATTTTTACTTTATCGGGCAAGACGGTGGCTTTTGCCGGACGCATACTCAGGCAGAAAGAGAATACGGGTAAATATGTCAATTCACCCGATTCGATCATCTATTCCAAAACGCGCGAGTTGTATGGTATATTTCAAGCCAAGCAGTCGATAGCCCGCGAGGACCGATGCTACTTGGTAGAGGGGCAGATGGACGTGCTCTCTTTCTATCAGGCGGGCATACAGAACGTGGTGTCCAGTGGCGGAACGGCACTGACCAAAGAGCAAGTGCGTCTTATCCACCGGTTCACGGGTAATATAACGGTTATCTACGATGGCGATGCCGCCGGCATTCATGCTGCTCTACGCGGAATAGACATGATTTTGGAGGAAGGCATGAACGTGCAAGTTCTGCTATTGCCGGATGGGCACGACCCGGACTCGTTCGCCCGAAGTATGGATGCCGCCGCATTGATTGACTATATACGCACACATACCACCGACTTTATACACTTCAAAGCCTCCCTGCTGCTTGGTGAAGCGGCGCAAGACCCTATCCAACGTTCAAAGGCATTGACAGACATCCTGCGTTCCATTGCTCTTGAACCCGAATTGGTCAAGCGAAGCGAGCATATCCGTCTTTGCGCGCAGTTGTCGGGAAGCAGCGAACAAGCCCTGCAACGAGCCATGACACGCCAGCGTAAGCAGTACTTGGACGACAAATTGCAAAAAAAAGACACACCGTCTGCCGAAGACCGACAGATGGATGTAGAGGCGCCGCAGGTCGTGGATCCGTCGCTGATGTATAACCAAAGCGACCTGCGAACAAAGCAAAGACTGAACCAGTTAGATGCTAACTATCGCAACCTTTTGCAGGTGCTCGTGCGCGATGGAAACAAACCGCTTTATACCCTTGAAGACGGGCATGTAGTAACGGCTGCAGAGTATATTATCGGGCAACTCAGGCAAGACGCTATCGTGATGCCTAATTCTGTCTATCAGCAATTGGTCAACGAATATGAGGCGAACATAGATGACCCGAATTTCGACCCGAAAAAATATTTCCAATTCCATAGCGACCCTCAACTCAGTCAATTGGCCATTGAATTGTTGGCAGATCCGTATCCGCTAAGCCGTATTTTCAGCAAGCAGTACATCTCGGAAAATGTAGTGGCGGCAGAAGTGGAGCAGGAAGATTCCGAGGGGTTAATCAATCGTATTATTCAGTTGTTGCTGGAACTCAAGTTTAATCTCGTTAATCTTCGTTTGGACGAGTTGCAAGTGCAAATAGGTAAAGCACAAGCCAACCATAGTCCCATTGCTGAGCAAGAAGATTTGCTCATGCAGCAAAACCAATTGCTGTTGATTCGGGCGCAAATCAATAAGTCGCTCGGCAATCGTATCACGACATAAATAGATAGATATCATGTTATTTTCTTCCATTGTTTACGGTCCTATTCATTCTCGCCGTTTGGGTGTATCGTTAGGTATCAACCTGATGCCTACGGAGCAAAAGATATGTACTTTTGATTGTGTTTATTGCGAGTGTGGCTTCAATACGCCCGTGTTACATCCCGTACTGCCCGCGCGTGAGCAGGTTAAAAGAGAATTGGAGGCTGCTTTGCAGCAAATGACGACCCCGCCTGATGTGCTCACTTTTTCGGGTAATGGCGAACCGACGCTGCACCCCGATTTTGCGGGTATTATAGACGATACATGTGCTTTGCGCGACCGCTACTGTCCTGAGGCGCAGGTGTGTGTGCTGAGCAACTCCACGCAACTGGCGCGGCAAGATGTGCATACCGCTTTGCTTAAAGCCGACCAGCGTATTCTTAAACTCGACTCGGCTTTTGACGACACGATGCGCCGGATTGACTGCCCGGTGAATAAAGACCTGACTGTGCAACGAATTGTGGAGTTGCTGCAAACTTTCCACGGCAATTTCACGCTGCAAACCTGTTTCCTCAAAGGTACGCACGACGGGCAAATAATAGATAATACGACAGAAGAAGAGGTGCAGGCATGGTATGATGTGGTAGAACAACTCAGGCCACGAAAAATAATGATGTATGTCATAGACCGCCAAACACCCGTTCCGACCCTTGAAAAGATTGCCCGTAGTCGTATGGAAGAGATTGCGGCACCCCTTATACAAAAAGGATATGATGTAGAAATATCCGCATAAAACACGACCTTATACTATGTATTTTGACGAACTTCCCCTCTCCGACGATGTATTAGACGCTTTGTGGGATATGCATTTTGACCGGTGCACCCCCGTACAGGAAAAAACGATACCGATTATATTAGAAGGTAGAGATGTAATCAGTTGTGCCCAAACAGGCACAGGCAAGACCGCCGCTTATATTCTTCCGTTGCTCACCCGCTTACAGTACGATAGGCATGACGAAAACAAACTGAATGCCATCATTATGGCTCCGACGCGCGAGTTGGCGCAACAAATTGACCAGCAGATGGACGGCTTTGGGTTCTATGTGCCTTTTTCGTCTGTTCCTATCTATGGCGGCAATGACGGCGGCGCATGGGCTAACCAGGTATCCGGATTGCAGAAAGGGGCTGATATAGCCATCGCCACTCCCGGGCGGTTGATCAGCCTGATCAATATCTATGACGTGGACTTTTCGGGGGTTAAGTATTTCATTTTGGATGAGGCGGACCGAATGTTGGATATGGGGTTTTATGACGATATAATGACTATCGTAAAACGTCTGCCTGAAGACCGACAAACCATCATGTTTTCGGCGACGATGCCAACTAATATCCGTCAGTTCGCCCGCGCTATCATGCATAACCCCGCCGAAGTGCAAATAGCCGTTAGCCGCCCGCCGGAAACCATCCGCCAGTTGGCTGCCGATGTGTATGAGGGACAAAAAACGCCCCTTCTGATTCAACTGCTGACCGAAAAGTCGCTCAAAAAAGTGATTCTGTTTGCGGGTAAGAAGCAGCGTGTCAAAGACCTTACCCACGCCCTTAGCCTTAAACATATTAATGCCCGCGCCATGCATGCCGACCTCGAGCAGAAAGAGCGCGATCAGGTGATGCTGGACTTTCGGAACGGCAAGGTGGACGTGCTGGTGGCCACCGACATCGTGGCGCGCGGAATCGATGTGGACGACATACCGCTTGTCATCAATTACGATGTGCCGCGAGATGCGGAGGACTATGTGCATCGTATCGGTCGTACAGCCCGTGCCGAAAACAGCGGAACAGCCATCACGCTCGTGAGCAAGGAAGATCAACGGTACTTCTACAAGATTGAGAAGTTTCTTCGTAAAAATGTGGAGCGAATGACCCTTTCGCCCGAATTGGGTGAGACGCCGCCTCCTTATCAGCCGTCTACCAATCGCCGTGTGGGCAAAAAACGAGGTAAACGCAAATTTAATTTGCACAAGTCTAAGTAATACCCTACTTTTGCGCCGTTTTTTTGCGAGCAGATGACTTCTACCGATTCATATAACCTTGATAAAATAGAGATTAACCGGCTAAAGGCAGGCTCATACGAGTTTGAATTTGAGTTGGAAGATGCCTATTTCCGGTCGGTTGAGTTGTCCGAAATATTGGGCGGTCGGGTGCAGGTTCACGCGGTGCTTCGGGTGCGCGAACCGATGCAAGACGAGGTAAATATATCTTTGAAACTTAGTGTCAAAGGAGATGTGCAACTGGTTTGCGACCGTTGCTTGGATCCTGTTACCCTTGCCGTAGAAGCCGAAGAAGAGAGTGACTCCGAAGACTTGTTGGAACAAAATGAACAAACGCTGAACCTGCGTTGGCTCGCATACGAATTGATAGTAGTTAATCTTCCCCTTGTGCATCGTCACCCTGAGGGCGGTTGCAACCCTCAAATGGCTGCTCTTCTCCGTAACCACCTCAGTAGCATAGAGGAAGAACCCGAAACTATAAACCTATAAAACAAATAAATTAAAATCATACAACTATGGCACATCCTAAACGAAGACAATCGCACACCAGACAAGCCAAGCGTCGTACCCATGACGTGGCTAAGATGCCCGCTTTGGCTATTTGCCCGAACTGCGGTGCCCACTACATCTACCACACCATCTGCCCTGAATGCGGTTACTACCGTGGCAAACTGGCGGTAGAAAAGGCAGAAGCATAAAACGCAGTGCAAACCAAGTGCAATGTGCAACTCCAAGAAAAGCACATAAGCGCATACCTACATGCAAAGGCTCTAATCTGTTACAAAAATAACAGAATAGAGTCTTTGCGGCATTAAGAGCAATTACGAACAAGAATGGCGCACAGAGCGCATCCAAATTGATTAACACAATGTTTCCAAGAAACACCGGCTCCTCTCGCCAGGGAGGCTTCCGCGGGGACGAGAGTTCGCGCGAGCATAATGGCGAACGTAGAAAACGCACACGCATCGTACGGTCGGAAAGAATAGACAGCGAAAGCGGGAGACCTTCTTTCCAAACGTATGCGGCTACTTATCGCAGAAATGACGGTCAATCCGCTGCCCGTATGCAAGGCAACGGCGAACGCATTTCTCGCAATGATAATCGGGCGCGAAGAGAAGATTCTCGCGGCGTACAGCGCGTCGAAAATCGTTTCCAACGCAATGAGAACGTGTACGGACAGAAGAAACGCCAAGCGTATAAACAGCGTTACGAAGACCCCACCAAACCCATTCGGCTCAACAAGTATTTGGCCAACGCCGGTATATGCTCGCGCCGTGAAGCAGACGACTATATACAGGCAGGGGTGGTTAGCGTGAACGGCGTGATAGTGGATAACCTCGGGGCAAAGGTTCTGCCTACCGACCGAGTGCTCTTCCACGACCAGTTAGTAAAACGTGAACAGAAAATATACATCCTGCTCAATAAACCGAAGAACACAGTAACCACTACCGACGACCCCGAGGAACGTCATACCGTGATGGATATAGTTCGCAACGCATGCCATGAGCGCATCTATCCAGTGGGACGTTTGGATCGCAACACGACGGGCGTGCTGTTGCTGACCAATGATGGTGATCTGGCTGCCAAATTGACACACCCCAAGTTCGGCAAGAAAAAGATATATGCCGCTACGTTGGATAAGGAACTCAGCGAAGAAGCGGAAGACGAATTGCGGCATGGCGTTATCTTAGACGGCGAACGAGTGGTACCCGACGCTTTGGAGTTCCCCAAGGAAGACCGTCTGCATGTAGGGTTGGAAATCCATTCGGGGCAAAACCGAGTGGTTCGTCGCATGTTCGAGCAAGTGGGATACCGCGTTGTATCGCTGGACCGCGTCAGTTTTGCGGGACTCACCAAGAAGAATGTTCCTCGTGGCAAATACCGTTTCTTGACCGATAAGGAAGTATCTATGCTGCAGATGGGCGCATTTGAGTAAAGACCATTGAAATATCCGTTTTGAAACGAGGAGAACGAGCCCGTCCTTGTCTCAAATATGCAACGGGGCTCAAACCATTATCTTAATTAAATTAACCATTTTATGATTATTGGTATTCCAAAAGAAATCATGCACGGCGAGAATCGCGTAGCATGTTCACCCGAAACGGTGGCTAAATTCGTCAAGGACGGTTATACCGTGTTAGTTGAAAATCACGCAGGTGACGGTGCTCTCTACCACGACGAAGAGTACGCCAAAGCAGGTGCTGAAATGGTTGCAAACGCAGCCGACATCTACAACCGCGCTGAACTCATCCTCAAAGTAAAAGAGCCTCTCTTCAATGAGCAACTTGGTAAGCACGAGGTTGAACTGATGCACAAAGGTCAATACCTTATCACCTTCATTCACCCCGCTTCGCCCGTTAATCATGAGATGGTTAAGAAACTGACCGCTCAAGGTGTTACCGCATTCACGCTGGACTGCATTCCTCGTATCAGCCGCGCTCAAAACATGGACGCTCTGACTTCTATGTCCACATGCGCCGGCTACAAGGGTATCATTATGGCAGCCGACCACATGACTTCGTTCATTCCGCAGATGTTCACCGCTGTAGGTAAGATTGAGCAAGCCAAGGTGATGGTTATCGGTGTCGGTGTAGCCGGTCTGCAAGCACTGGCTACCGCTAAACGTCTCGGTGCTACCACGTATGCTGCCGATATCCGCCCGATGGCAGCCGAGAACGCTAAATCGCTCGGCGCACAGGTAATCGAAACAGGTGTTCCTGCTGAATTGGCAGTAGGCGAAGGCGGCTATGCCAAGGCTCTGCCCGCAGATGTACTTGCCAAAGAGCGTGAGCAACTCAAAGCCACTATCCAACAGATGGATATCGTCTTCTGCTCCGTACTCGTTCCGGGCGAATTGGCTCCCGTTATCATCACCGAAGATACCGTTAAGGGTATGAAGAAAGGTGCCGTTATCGTGGACATCGCCATCGACCAAGGCGGTAACTGCGACATCACCCCGAAGGGAACCATCGAAGTGAAACACGGTGTTACCCTTATCGGCGTGAAGAATATCCCGGGTGAGTTGCCCACTTCTTCTACTTGGATGTTCTCCAACAATATGTACAATCTGGTTACTTATCTCGTTAAGGACGGTAAGATTGAACTGAACATGCAAGACGAAGTGATTGCAAAGAGTCTGGTTTGCACCAACGGCGAACTGCTCCACGCAGGTGCCAAAAAAGCAATGGGATTATGATCCATCCTCTGATATTGGTGGCGGTGTTTGTAGTTTGCACGGTGGCAGGATACTTCATTATCAGCCAAGTACCGTCGTTGCTGCATACACCCCTCATGTCCGGTATGAACGCACTCTCGGGCGTAACGCTCGTGGGTGCGCTCTCCGCTACCGGAATAGCCCTGCTGGACGGTCAGTCTGTCTGGGCACAACTATTTGGTATGCTCGCTATCATCCTTGCTACCATCAATGTGTTTGGCGGATTTGGCGTAACACACCGCATGCTGCGTATGTTCAACAAGAAAAAACACTAAACGATGACCTTAGATATACTTCAAATCGTAGTCAGTGTCGTGCTCTCGGTGTGCGTGCTTGTGGGTATCTCGATGATGAGCAAGGTCAAAACGGCCGTTGCGGGTAACCTCTTGTCGGCACTCGCTATGTTGTGCGGCGTGGTAGCCACCCTTTGCTTCAATCATATTTTGACGGCATGGACGGTGTTTGTGGCCATCATCATCGGTGCGCTCATCGGCAGTATGATGGCTTCCCGTGCGCAGATGATTCAGATGCCGCAGATGGTGGCTCTGTTCAATGGTCTCGGCGGCGGTGCCTCGGCTCTGGTAGGTGTGATGACCTATATGGGGTGGGGTATGATTGAAACCCCTGAGTATCCTGCGTTTGTCAATTTTACCGCCGTTTTGGCGATTGCCGTAGGTATGATTACTCTTGTCGGTTCGCTGGTGGCTGCGGGTAAGTTGGCGCGCGTGATTGACGGTCGTCCGAAGGTTTATCCTGGACACTCCACCATGACGCTCTGCCTGCTCGTGCTATCCGTGGTATGTGTTGTGTTAGGTACGGTATATGGTGAGAGTACATGGATAGCCCTTGCTTCTGTCCTTCTGACGGGTTGCTTCGGCTATATGTTCGCTATTCGTGTAGGCGGAGCGGATATGCCCATTACGATTTCGCTGCTCAACTCGCTCTCCGGTGTGGCAGGTGCTATAGCCGGTATGGCTATC
>AUXO017794024.1_pt1 | contig 11552 bp, 12 predicted proteins | sample 768731 | NCBI WGS metagenome assembly AUXO01 (sample SAMN02715735, study PRJNA202380) | gut metagenome | biome: sheep rumen | host: Ovis aries | place: New Zealand: Palmerston North | reverse complement strand
GACCAATTATCTCTGATGACAACCTATATTTTACTTTTCCTCTTCTCAGCTTACATAAGTATGATATCTCATATTTATGTAAAAGTCAAGAGAAAGCTACTATTTACGCATAGATAAAATGAAGCGACGCTTCCTAATGTGTCTTAGTATATGACTCATCAGAAAGCGCCGCAGGCATCATGCAGTTACGATTTCCACGCGAATGGTCAGCTTATAGTGGCCAATTCTGCCGGTGATTGAGTGGGTTTCCTTCCACTCTTCATTCGGCTGAAGATCTCCGGCTTCTTTCTGTGCCTGCGCGCGGAATTCGTTAATATAGGCCTCTGCTTTGGTAAGGTTCGAGAACTCTACTTCTTCAGATACCCATATCTTTCTCCTTGTTTTCTCCATTTTAATGCCTCCTATGTGCTACTCATCAAGCTACAAGTAAATTATACCAAAATTAACATAATTAATCAACCATTCTGTAGTTTATCTTTCTAACATAATTGTAACAGGTCCATCATTTATTAAACTTACTTTCATATCTGCACCAAATATACCAGTTTCTGTTTTGATACCTTCTTTTCTACATTGTTCCACAAAGTAATTATAAAGCTCTTCTGCTTTTTCTGGTTTGGCTGCTTCTGTAAAAGATGGTCTGTTTCCATCTTTTGTATTTCCATATAGTGTAAATTGAGAAATAATTAATAATTCTCCTCCTATTTGATTTATATTTAAATTCATTTTTCCATTTTCGTCTTCAAATACTCTTAAGTTGATTAATTTTTTTACTAGATAATCTGCTTTTTCAGTATCATCATCATGAGTAACGCCCAACAAAACCATATAACCCTTATTAATCTCGCCGGTGATTTTTCCATCAACTTTAACATTTGAATTTAGTACTCTTTGCACTAGTAGTCTCATTTTATTCTCCTTTTCTCAAAAAATAAGTGGGTGTTACTACGCCCACTTACAAATTACTCTTCATCTTTCTTTTCTTCTTCAACCTCTATTTCAACTTCTTCAGCATCTTCAGTTGCTTCTGAAACTTCCGCTTTGATTGTTGATTGTTCCTTGCCACATTTTGGACAGAACTTCGCTTCTTCATCAATTTCAGCACCACAATCATCACATTTTTTCATTTTTCGTAATGCTAAAATATCTGATTTTATTTTATCTACAGCTTCTTGTAATTTTTTAATTTCTTCGCATTTTGGGGTAATATTATCTTTTGATACTTCTGTATTAGAATTAAATGCATCAAATACCATTGCTCCTAATTCCTTATACAAAGCTTGGATTTGATCATTCATTTCATTCATTTGAGATTTTAATTTAATCTCTCCTGTTACTTGAACAGTCTTCTCTTTTGTTGATTGATAAGCATCATTTGCTTTTTTAGATAAATTATCAAAAAAACCCATAATAACTACCTCCTATATTTTATTCATCTTTAAGTTCTCTAGTCATTAATTTATTTACTGCTTCCATTGGATCTAATCCGTTATATAAAACATCATAAACAGCATTAACAATTGGCATCTCAACATTATATTTTTTAGCCAAGCTATAAGCAACATCAATATTGTCAATACTTTCAATAACCATTCCAATTTCTTGTCTTGCTTCCTCAATTGTTTTGCCTTCGCCAATCATTTTTCCAGCTCTTCTATTTCTGCTATGCTCACTTCCACAGGTTACAATCAAGTCACCTAAACCAGTTAATCCATAGAATGTTTTACTGTCAGCCCCCATTGCTGTTCCCAATCTTGTAATCTCTACTAGACCTCTTGTAAGTAATGCTGCAAATGTATTATCGCCCAATTTAAGTCCAACGCAAATACCTGCACAAAACGCAATAATATTTTTTAATGCACTTCCTATTTCTGCGCCTTTTACATCTCTTATACTATAAATTCTCATTATGTTTGAACCGAAGATTTCTCTAATAGTTCTTATTATACTTTCATACTCTGATGCAATAACAATAGCTGTTGGAATTCCCATTGAAACTTCTTCTGCATGACTTGGACCTGATAGAACTCCAAATCTTACATCTGGTAATTCTTCTTTTACAACAACATCAAATGTCTTTTCTGTTACAGGTTCAAATCCTTTTGAACACATTATTATTGGTTGATTTTCTTTAACATATTCCTTATAAACTTGTAATGTACTTCTAACAAATTTAGATGGTGTTACGTGCAAAATTATTTCAGCTCCATCTACAACATATTTTGCATCTTGGCTAGCTTCAACATTTTTAGGGATAGTCAATTGCGGTAAAAATTTACATTTTTTCTCATTATTAATCATTTCAACTTCTTCTTTTGCAAATGACCATACTTTGACATCATTTCCTTGGTTTGCTAAATATGAAGCTAGAGCTATTCCCCATGTTCCTGATCCAATAATTGCTATTTTTCTCATACGTTATTCTCCTTTATTCTTGATTTATGTTATTTATTATTTTTCTTTGATTTAGATTTTTTCTTGTTTTCATCTTCTGGTTCTTTTTCTACTTCAATTTCTGGTTGCTCTTTTAATTCTACTTCTGGCTCTGGTTCTTCAGTTGGTTCTTCTTCTGGCTTTTCAACTACTACAGATTTAGATGCTGAATCATCTTTCTTTTTAAAGCTTAATTTATTTTCATTTCCATTTATAATTCTAACAAGATTACTTCTGTGATTGAAAATAACTAGAGCTGCCAAGCATATACCAAAAATAATATATGAAATTCTTGAACCTTTCACTAAATAGTTGCTTTTTTGCATAAAAATAACTAACACTGGAAATAATACTGCAGCGCCAATTGAGCCTAATGAAACCATTCTAGTTAAAGCCATAATTGCTAATGCAAAAACCAAGCATATTAAACCAATACGCCAGTTTATCATTAATAAAACCCCCAAGCTTGTTGCAACACCTTTTCCACCTTTAAATCCAAAAAATATTGGGAATGTATGTCCTATTACAACAAATAATGCTGCTAGTTGAACCATTACTGATTTGTTAGCTTCTTTTACGAATAATCCAATCAAAAATGCTACTAATACTGCAATTACTCCTTTTAAAATATCACAAATTAATGTAAGCAAAGCTGCTTTTTTTCCTACGGTTCTCAAAACATTTGTAGAACCTGCGTTTCCACTTCCTTTTTCTCTAACATCGAATCCTGCTAATTTTTTACTAATAATTACTGATGAACTTATGCTTCCTATCAAATAAGCTATTATAGCACTTATAATATATGGCATAATTAAAATCTCCTTTCGATTTATTCTTCACCCTTTTCTCTTATTATTAATCTGATTGGTGTTCCTTCCATTCCAAAATTTTTTCTAAAACAATTTATCAAATATCTTTGATATGAAAAATGGAATAGTTGTTTATCATTGCAAAAAATCACAAATGTTGGTGGCTTAGTGCTTGCTTGTGTTCCATATAATATTTTCAATCTTCTACCTTTATCGGTTGGTGGTTGTACAACTGCAACTGCTTCATTAATTACTTCATTTATTACTGAAGTTGTAATTCTCATTGAGTTTTGAGCATTTACTTCATTAATAAGTGGGAATAATTTATTTATCCTTTGACCTGTCAAAGCAGATATAAAAATAATTGGTGCATAACTTGCATAAGCAACTTTATTGTATACATCTTTCTTATAATTTTCAACACTATAGTTATCTTTTTCTACAGCATCCCATTTATTTACTACAATAATAATACCTTTTCCTGCCTCATGAGCTTCACCCAAGATTTTAGTATCTTGTTCACTTACACCTTCGGTAGCATCAATTACAACTAGGCATACATCTGCCCTTTGAATTGCAAGTGATGTTCTCATTATAGAAAATTTTTCAATATTCTCATTGATTTTAGATTTTCTTCTAACACCTGCAGTATCGATAAGTAGATATTTTCCAAATTCATTTTCAAAATGTGAATCAATTGCATCACGAGTAGTTCCTGCTATATCGCTTACGATGCTTCTATTTTCGCCCAAAATTTTATTTAATAATGAAGATTTTCCAACATTAGGTTTACCAATAATTGCTACTTTAATTTCTTCATCATCATTTTTTTCATCCTCTTCGATAGGAATAGCATCATAGATTATATCTAACAAATCACCTATTCCCATTGCATTTGCTGCAGAAATTGGATGTGGCTCTCCAATTCCCAAATTATAAAATTCATATAATTCTGCCGGTGGCTCACCATATGTATCAACTTTATTTACAGCAAGAACAACTTTTTTATTTGATTTTTTTAACATATTAGCTACATCAATATCAGTTGCAGTCACTCCATCATTTATGTCGGTAACAAACAAAATACAATCAGCAATATTTATTGCAATATTTGCTTGTTCACGCATTTGACTACTAATTACATCATTTGACTCTGGCTCAATACCACCAGTATCAACAAATGTAAATTGCCTATCACGCCATTCTGTATCGGCATAAATTCTGTCTCTTGTAACACCTGGAACATCTTCAACAATTGATATTCTTTGACCAACTATATAATTAAAAAGTTTTGATTTTCCTACATTTGGTTTACCAACAATGGCAATTATTGGTTTTGACATTTTCTATCTCTCTTTCTTAAAAAGGGGACGGTCCTTTTTTTGCTTTTCCTATATAAAGACTATCTCCTTCTCCAATTCAAATCTAGTGTATTATATAATAAAATTTACATAATTACAAGTCTTGAAAAATAGACGCCCTATATTCCAATTTGGAATTTGAGAGCGTCTTTTTTATTTATTTAATATATTGAAAGATTCTATTGTAAATTCTTTTATTGCCTCAAAATTTTTTTCGATCATAGTTTTAAGATTGTATAAATTTGTATATGATGCATCAAATTGTTGCTTGGTAATTACGTTTAATTCAAGTGCTTTTTCTATATCTTCCTTATCTAGAATGTAGTTTTCACCATTTATTAATAATACAATGTCTAAGTACATATCTATGCAATATGGAATACCTTCTTCATCAACACTTTGGTTTTCAACAATGTCGAAATACCATTGAATGATGTTATCATTTTCATCATAGAAAACCGTCATGATGTAATTGCCTTTATCAGGATAATATGTCAAAAGCTTATAATTATTATCTACTATAGTTTCCATAACACCATTTGGTCTTTTTACCACAACACTCTTATTTACCTTTTCAATATTTATTAGAGTGATCTTGCCTTTAAAAGCCGTATTTTCCGAATCCATCATTAGATAATGCTTTTGTATTAAGTTATCATCATTTTTTCGATTTGCATAGATTATTTTCATTTTAAACCCCATCTTAGATTTTATCTCAAGTTAAAAAAGGACCGTCCCCAAATAAAAATAAAAAATTTCGCCAAGAGATATAAAATCCTCCTGGCGAAAAATTTTTAAAATTATAAATCATATATTATTTCTTATCTTCGTTTTTTGCTATTACTTCTTTTCCATCATAATAACCACAATTTGGACATACTGTATGTGGTGGTATTTGTTCGTGGCAGTGTGGGCATGTTGTTAATTTTGGTGCATTGATCTTCCATGTAGATCTTCTTGAACCAGTTCTAGCTTTAGACCATCTTCTTTTTGGTTGTGCCATAATTAATCCCTCCTTTTAGTTAACATCTATAGATTAAGTATTTATTATCTTTAATTTATAAATACTTATAGTTCTCTCTTTTAAGTCACTTAAGTATTATACAAGCAAAAATCGGCTTTGTCAACCAAAAAAGTAATATATTTCTTATTATTTGTTTAAAAACCTATCTTTGGTTCTTCTTTTACAATTAATTTTTCTCTTACTATATCTTTTTCTTCGATTAACATGATGTTGCTATCTTTAACTTTGTGGCCAGTTTCAATATTTTTTGCATGTTCTATTAGTATTTTTTGGAATATATTATGAATATATCTACCATTTCCAAAGTTCTTTCCTTTTGATGCACTATCTACAATATCTCTCAATTTTTCAAGTGCTTCATCCGTTATTTTTAAGTTGTTTACCTCCAATAGATTTGTATATATTTTTACCAATTCATCAATTGTAAAATCCGGAAAATCTATGTTGTAGCCAATCCTAGAATATAGTCCTGGGTTAGCTTTTTCAAATTCATCCATTTCTTCTTTATATCCAGCAAAAATAATAATTAATTTATCTCGGTAATCTTCCATAACTTTTAATAAAGTTGCTATACATTCATCACCATATGTTGAAGCTTCGCCCTTTCCTTGAGTTATTGAATATGCCTCATCGATAAATAGAACTCCTCCCAATGCTGAATTTACGACATTATATGTTTTTCCAGCAGTTTGACCTAAATATTCAGCAATTAAATCTTTTGAAGTTACTTCAACCAATTTATTATTCTTAATATATCCCAGGTAATAGAATATATCTGTTAATAGTCTACCAACTGTTGTTTTACCAGTTCCTGGATTTCCTCTAAATACCATATGTAAATTGAAATCTCGAATATTAATATTGGCTTTTTTATTAAATTTTAACAAATATACCAAATCATTTATCTGCTCTTTGATATCTTCTAGTCCAACTAAATCATTAAAGTTTTTCATTATAGTCGGAAGATCTTGAGTATTGTACGCATCAGGAACACTATCTACACTAAATTCTGCCCTTTTTCCCATTTCAAATTTTTCATTAGCTTTTAGTACTATAGAATTATAAAGTTTATTCACATAATCGAAGTTCTTTACATTGCTTTGATTATAGGTTGATTTAATGTAGTTATTTAGTTTTGTCTTAACATCATCAGATAATGAACCCAATTTTTCTAACTTTTGTCTTTCCAAATCATATATATCTTTAATCTCAAGATTATCAATTTCTAATTCTAAATTCAAAAGATTTTCAGTCATTTTTGGATGATTTTCAAGAATCTTATCAACATCTTTTTTCTCACCGTAAATAACTGTACATGTTTTATTATTATGAGTATCCATTTCATCAGCTAATATATTTAGTATTAAGTCTCTTTTCATTGAATCAATAAATAGCAAGTTATCAAAATTGTGTAACATTATCACACCATTTTTAACTTTTTCATCAGTATAATAAACTCTCTTAACTTGATATTTATCTAGAATTACATTATTTAAGTAAACATCATAATAACCCATATCTTCGCTTAAATAGCCGAAGTACCACATGAATTCACCTATTATATCTACTACTTGGCGTACACCCTCTTTATCAGATGAGTATACAAGTAAATTTAATGGTATAAATGGAGTATTATAATTAAATGAATAATTTAATATATAGTACAATATGTTATATATTTTATTTTTAGTCCCTTTAGAATAAGGTAACTCTTCAACTTTACTGAAGTATCTATGAATAAAATATCGAGAACGATTTTTAATATTGTCATTAACTTTTCTAGGTTCTACGACCTCGCGTAGTCTTTTGATTACATCAATACGTTTATTCTCAATTAAATATTTATAGTATGCAGCTATTTTATATATTCTTAGCCATCTCTTCTTTTCTTTTTTAATAGATGAAAAATCATTAATATTAATGGTAATCTTATCACTATACTTATGATTCTTATAGAAAGCTACTATATCATTAACATAGTAATATTCATCATGTTTTTCTGTAAGATCTAAATAGTTGGCTTCGACTTCCCCTGTTTCTTCATCAATTTTTTCTAAATTAACAAAATCCCCATCTAATATAATTCTAACATACATTAAATCAATTAAATCAACGTTAGAAAAAAACTTTGCCGTTGGGACTTCACTAAATTTTGGAGGAATTCTACCAATTAGAAAATCAAATGCTTCTAGCCATGTAACATTATCATTTTGATTTTGTTCTCCATTAATTAAATCTACTTCATGGCAAAAAATAGGAACAAATCTTTTAATGCAGCTCCCTACATTACATGAATTACATAGTTCATGAGGATTTGTAGTATATTTGGTCTTAGTTGAAACTTTTGACAAATCAACACCGCAAATAAATGAAAGCATATAATCCAACACATTATATTTTTCTACAGCACATAGTTTAATTATTCTAACAAGTGGTTCTTTAAAACTATGCTTTTCATTTGTGAATAAATCCACAACACCAAGAGAAATATATGTTCTCAATAGATGCAATTCTTCTTTTTTACATGAACTAAGTATTTCTGCAATAATTTTATTATTTTTTAAAGCTTCTTCTGTTTCTTTTTTCATTTTTTCCTCATTTGTATGGGGACGGTCCTTTTTTTGATACCTATAAAAGCCTATCCCATAGCTAAAAATCACTATATTCGATTTATAGTAGAAAAAAAACTAGCTAACTATCATTTTCTTTTCCCCACAATAAATCTTTATTATTTTATCATATAAAAAATAATAATAAATATTTTTAACCAAAAAGTAATATAAAGATAATAAAAAAAGAACCCTAATTTTACAATTAGAGTTCTTGGTATAAAATTATACTAATATAGTCCAGGCATTGCTCCAGGATCCATATCTGGGCCGCCATGGCCATGTCCACAACAACCTTTTGGTTCTTTTAAATCTGTAACAATACTTTCTGTTGTCAAAATCATTGATGCAACTGATTCTGCATTTTGAATTGCTGAACGTGTAACTTTGGTTGGATCTACAATTCCAGCTTTTTTCATATCAACATATTCTTCTTTTGCCGCATCAAATCCAATTCCAGGTTTGCTATTTTTAACTTTTTCTAAGATAACTGATCCATCTAATCCAGCGTTTGTAGTGATTTGTTTAACTGGTTCTTCCAAAGCTTTAATTATTATTTTAGCTCCTATTTTTTCACCATCTGAAAGGGTATCAATTAATTCTTCAATTTTTGGTATTACATTAACGTACGCAGTTCCACCGCCAGGAAGAATTCCTTCCTCAACAGCAGCTTTAGTTGCAGCAAGAGCGTCTTCGATACGTAATTTTTTATCTTTCATTTCAACTTCAGTAGCTGCACCTACTTCGATTACTGCAACACCACCTGTTAATTTAGCAAGTCTGTCTCTTAGTTTATCTTGATCATATTTTGCTTTAGTTTCAGCTATTTGATTTCTAATTAGATTAACTCTTTCTTTTAAAGCTTCTTTTGAGCCAGAGCCATCAACAATTATTGTGCTATCCTTTGTAACCTTGATTTGTTTAGCTCTACCTAATTGATCAATCTCAACTTCTTTTAAATCCATTCCCAAATCTTTGCTTATTACTTGTCCACCTGTAAGAATTGCAATATCTTCTAATGTGTTTATTCTTGAGTCACCAAAGCCTGGTGCTTTAACACAAACTACATTTAATACTCCTCTTAATTTATTAAGAATTAATGTAGACAAAGCTTCGCTCTCAAAGTCATCAGCAATAATTGCAAGTTTTCCACCGCTTTGTGATAATTTCTCCAACAATGGTAAAATTTCTTGAATTGTGCTAATTTTTTTGTCTGTAATTAATATGTATGGATTGTCCATGATGGTTTCCATTTTTTCTGTATCAGTAACTAAGTAAGGTGAAACATAACCTTTGTTAAATTCCATACCTTCAACTACATTAACTTCAGTTGTTGATGTTTTAGATTCTTCAATTGTGATAACGCCATCTTTTGAAACTTTTTCCATAGCATCAGCAATCAATTCTCCAATTTCAGGATCATTTGCTGAAATACTTGCAACTCTCGCAATATCTTCTTTTCCTTTGATTGGAGAAGAAATCTTCTTTAATTCTTCAACCACTACATTTGTTGCCTTGTCCATTCCTCTTTTTATAGAAAGAACATCTCCACCAGCTGCCACATTTTTGATTCCTTCTTTAAGCATTGCTTGTGCAAGAACTGTTGCTGTTGTTGTACCATCTCCTGCAACGTCATTTGTTTTTGTAGAAACTTCTTTTACTAATGAAGCCCCCATATTTTCAAAAGGATCAGGAAGTTCAATCTCTTTTGCTATTGTAACACCATCGTTTGTGATAAGTGGTGCACCATAATTTTTGTCCAATACAACATTTCTTCCTTTTGGTCCCAATGTAACTTTAACTGTATCAGCTAGTTTATTTACTCCGTTAAAAAGTTTTTTTCTAGCATCTTCTCCATTTCTAATATCTTTTGGCATATAACTCATCTCCTTTTTATTATTCTACGATAGCTAATATATCGTCTTGTTTTACTATGATATATTCTGTACCTTCATATTTAATATTTGTTCCTGCATAGTTATTGATTATTACTCTATCACCTTTTTTAACTTGCATTTTTTCCAAATTGCCATCATATACTTTGCCAGGTCCTACAGCTATAACTTTAGCAATTTGTGGCTTTTCTTGAGAACCTGTTGAAAGAATAATACCACTTGCAGTTGTCTCTTCAGCTTTCTCCATTTCAATAACGACTCTGTCTTCTAATGGTTTTAACATTTTAAATACCTCCTATTTTGTTTATATATCGAAATAAAAATTAGCAGTCTTTTTATTTGACTGCTAATAATTTATATCTTTTTTATTTGAATGTCAAGTATAATTAACAAATATTCTTATTTATTTTTGTGCCACATTTTAGGCAATAGTTTATATCACTATCTAGTTCGCTATTACACAAATTACAACGCAATCCTAACTGATTTATAGATAATTCATTATGCCTATCAAATCCAATTTTTATGTGATTAAAGTCAAAAACTCTCAAATCATTTTTCTTAACCTTAGAATATGTTAATTCATCTTCTTTTGATGAGTCTGCTTTTTTCATTTTCATTTTTCCTCTTATAAATTCTTTATCTTTTCGTTAAAAGTATTGGTCAATTCTTCTGTCGCAAATGACAAACCTTTGTCGCTTACCATCCATTGTTTTTTGTTTGCTTTTAAAAAGTTCAATATATCCAATTGTTTATCCAAAAGCGAAATAATACTATTTATTGAATCTTCAACGGTTTTAGAATTATTATCTCCAACATAGTTTTGAGTAAACTCAATATAATAATTTACATAATTTTCATCAAAATCTTCAGGCAAATAAGATAAAACATTTTCATTTGAAATTGTTTTATAATATGATTCATTTAATGTTTTTAAATCATTTTTCATTTGGTCTATATATGCAATAGTATTTGCAAATTCGGGGCCATCATTTTTATATGTATCAATAGTCAAGATTTGTTTTATCTTTTCATCTGATAATTTTTCAATTATTTGAACATAAACGCCATGTAAATCTTTACTATATCTTTTATAAGCATCTTCGACAACGACATATCCGCTTTTGGTTACTCTTCTATTTAAAATCTCATCAAGTTCTTCTTGATTGACCTCTTTTTCACTAAGAACTGCATCTAATGCTTTTGCCTCTTGTTTTAATTTTTCCCTTTGTAATAATGATGGTATTATTATGACTAATATTGCTACTGTTAGGATAAGCAGAATCGTCACAATAATAGCTATTCTCTTTTTCATAATATTCCTCTTTCTTAATTAATAATAAAATATTATTAATTTTAACTTAAAATGAAATATTTTTCCACTTTTATACATAAGTTTTTGGTTCACATGTTAAATTAAT
>AUXO016768955.1_pt1 | contig 11552 bp, 12 predicted proteins | sample 768731 | NCBI WGS metagenome assembly AUXO01 (sample SAMN02715735, study PRJNA202380) | gut metagenome | biome: sheep rumen | host: Ovis aries | place: New Zealand: Palmerston North | reverse complement strand
GAACCAACGACCCCGAGATTACAAATCACGTGCTCTGGCCAACTGAGCTAAAGAGGCGGGAGGGTAAGCTTACTATATCGCGCCGCTACAACCGACTACCTTTGCTGCGATCAAGCCCTGGAGGATTCATCAGGAGCTGGCCGTATAGGACTTACCCATTTTGCGGGTGCAAATTTAATGCAAATCTTTCATACAGCAAAATTTTTTCTCTTTAAAAAAAATTAGACTGTTCCTAATCTTAATTTCTCCTAATTATATAAGAACCTCATTTTTTTTTCATACCTTTGTACTTTAAATTAGAAAAAAATAATGGAGAGTAACTATTCAGAACAAATCAAGAAAGTCAGTACAATAAATGGTGCATACATTGGATGTATGTGGCTTGCTTCATTTGTGTGTATGGCTAATACCGTATCATCACCTATTCTTTCATTGCTGGGATTGGGAATCGGCATTGGTTCTCTCTTTGCCATCGTTATTATGGCTTATCAATTTTATTGGAAGATCTGTAACGGAGCACTTCAGTTCACTCGTTCATGGCTTTTAGTCCTTCTGATTATTCTTTATGCTAGTATATTGATGGCATTTGGTGTCTACATCTACATGCAATTCTTCGACAATGGCAACTTCGGATTGTATTATGATCAGATGTTAAAAGAACCTACCACAAAGGCTATGATCGATCAAATTTTTGCCGAATCAGGGCTAACAAGTGAAGATTTTGTGGCACAAATTACATCACTCTCTCCGATCAGATTGGCATTGAATATCCTAGAAAGCAACTTATTTCTAGGTTTCCTTATATCTCTGCCATTAACTTTGCTTTCACGCATAAAATTGAGATCATCTACAAACAAAGTAAATTAGTAAATCATGGATATATCTGTTATTGTACCACTTTATAACGAGGAAGAGTCACTTCCTGAATTGTATACTTGGATCAACCATGTAATGACTGCGAATGGATTCTCTTATGAGATTATTTTTGTCAATGATGGCAGTACTGACCATTCGTGGGATGTTATAGAAGGATTGAAGAAGGAGCATGATGAAGTCAAAGGTATAAAATTTCGTCGCAACTATGGCAAAAGTCCTGCTCTTTATTGTGGATTCAGACGTGCAAAAGGTGATGTGGTTATCACTATGGATGCAGACTTACAGGATTCTCCCGATGAGATTCCTGAACTGTATCGAATGATAACCGAAGATAAATATGATTTGGTTTCTGGTTATAAGAAAAAAAGATATGACCCACTTAGTAAAACCATCCCTACTAAATTGTTTAATGCTACAGCCAGAAAGGTAAGTGGAATCAAAAATCTTCACGATTTCAATTGTGGCTTAAAAGCATACCGCAAGGAGGTAATCAAAAACATTGAAGTTTATGGTGAAATGCATCGTTATATCCCTTATTTAGCTAAAAATGCAGGTTTTGATAAAATTGGGGAGAAAGTGGTTCACCACCAAGCTCGAAAATATGGAAAAACTAAGTTTGGTTTAGATAGATTTGTAAACGGATATCTAGATTTAATTACACTATGGTTCCTTAGCCGTTTTGGACGGAAGCCCATGCACATCTTTGGCTTTACAGGTAGTCTGATGTTCTTTATTGGCTTCATAGCAGTTTTGGTAGTAGGCTTTGGCAAACTTTATCAAATGTATACAGGTCTCCCTTACAGGCTGGTTACAGATAATCCGTGGTTCTACATTGCTCTAACTATGATGATTCTTGGTAGCCAATTTTTCTTAGCAGGCTTTTTGGGAGAACTTATTAGCAGAAGTTCTGAGGACAGGAACAACTATCAAATAGAAAAAGAGATCTAGCCTATGAAAAAATTAAGAAAGATCGTCATTTGTCTTCTTTCCATTTTGACTTTTGCAGGGTGTGATGGAGTGGACTGTCCACTAAATAATATAGTCTATTCCACCTGGGGTTTTTATGCTGATGGTTCTAATGTAACTATAGATGACACTATCTATGTATATGCTAAAGTTAAAGGGGTGGACACCTTGCTTATTAACCAGTTGTATAATGCAAGTAGTATGAACATTCCACTTAGCTACTATCAACCAGCAGATACATTCACCCTAGAAATTCATCAATATGTGGATTCTGCAAGCTATGACATCTTTTCTGATCAGATTATTATCAACAAAGAAGACCTAGCTCATTTCAATTCTCCAGAATGTGGAGTCTGGCATGAGCATAACATTAAAGAAGTGAGTAACACTACCACAATAATTGACTCCATACAAGTAGTACGACAGATTATAGACACCAATGAACAAGAAAATTTCCGCATTCATTTTAAGTAGCCTGCTCTCCATTTGTCCTATTTTTGCACAAACTGGAACCGCTAAACAGGCAATTAAAAATGAAACCGACTTATTAAAACAGCCGGCTTTCTTTCAAGGATTGGCTATTTCTGTGGAAGTTGGTGCTCCATTAGCTCATCTAGTAGGGGCTGATGCACTAACAAATGAGGCAGGAGTCCGATTTAATTTCAAAAACAAATATTTCCCAATAGCTGAAGTTGGCTATTCAAAATATGACACGACAAATGAAGACACCCAAATTCATTTCAAGACGAAGGCTCCTTACTTCCGATTAGGAATGGACATTAATATGCTAAAAAACAAACTTCAAGAAAATAGACTATTTGCCGGTTTCAGAGTTGGATACAGCACATATAAATTTGATATTGATGGTCCAAATATGACTGACCCCGTATGGGGAGACACCGGCCCTCTTTTCTATGAGAATATTGCTAGTAATCGGTTGTGGTTAGAGATCGTATTTGGACTTGAATCTGAAATTCTGAAGCATTTTCATATGGGCTTTTCTCTAAGATATAAGCACAAATTACATGAAAAGACCCCATTGGAAGCAAATCCGTATTTTATACCAGGTTTTGGACATACTGATAATGGATTCAGAGCCACATACAACTTATACTTTGATTTGACCCGAAAAATAAAGAACAAAAACATTGACTAATATGAGTAATCAAAATAATACTTCTAGAAGAAATTCATGGATTTGGAAATTACCTTTCCTTGTATTACTTATTTTAGGAACCATCTTTATTATCCGAAAGCAATCCACTACTCCTTACATCAAAAATAGTGGAATGGTTTTTGGGACATTTTATAATATTACTTATCAAAGCAACACAGATCTGCAAAAACAGATAGAAGAAGTATTGGCTTTGGTAGACCAGTCTCTCTCACCTTTCAATGAAAAGAGCATTATTACTGCTGTTAATAACAATGAAGACGTAGAAGTCAATGACATGTTCAAGGATGTTTTCCAGACTGCAATGAAAATTTCCAAAGAAACCCAAGGTGATTTTGACATCACGGTAAGCCCATTGGTTAATATCTGGGGATTTGGTTTTAAACATGACTTGACTCCAGATAGTGCCAAGATCGACAGTCTTCGTGAGTTTGTAGGTTACCAAAAAGTGAAACTAGTAGGGAATAAGGTTGTGAAACAAGACTCTAGAATCATGCTTGATTGCAGTTCTATTGCAAAAGGTTATGGAGTTGATGCTGTGGGTAAGTTTCTAGACAAAAAAGGCATACGGAATTACATGGTAGAAATTGGAGGGGAAGTCATAACAAAAGGCATATCACCCCGAAAAGCAGACTGGCGTATTGGAATCAGCAAACCAATAGAAGATTCTTTAGCTATCAGCAATGAATTGGAAGATATTATAACCCTAAAAGATGAGGGAATGGCTACTTCTGGCAATTATCGGAACTTCTATTATAAAGATGGAAAAAGATATGCACACACCATTGACCCACATACAGGTTATCCCGTTCAACACAGTCTACTCTCTGCTACTGTCATCTGTGGCAATTGTACTCTAGCAGACGCCTATGCTACCTCATTCATGGTTATGGGATATGAAAAGGCTCTGAAGTTTTTAGAAACGCACAAAAACCTTACAGCATATTTCATTTATTCCAATGAAAAAGGAGAGACACAAGTATATTATAGTCCATCTCTAAAAAGCAGATTAGCACATTTAAGCGAAGAACAATAACAGAAAAGGATGAAGAACGAGTTAGAAAATAGCATGATGGAGCGTTTACAAATGCTCCCCCTTTTTCAAGGCATGGCAAACAGTGACATGAATTGGATTATGGAGAAATTACGCTTTGATTTTTCTAAGGTTTCAAAAGGAACATATATTGTAAAACAAGATGAACTTTGCAATTCTCTTATCTTTATTTTAAATGGGGCAGTAAGGGATGAGATTGAAAGTCCAAACATGCTTTATAGTTTCTACGAGAAATGTGTAATACCAACAGTTCTTCAACCTGAAATGCTTTTTGGACCACGAACTCAGTATACACATAGTTATTATGCATTGGAAGACACAAGTATCCTAAAAGTCAGCAAAAAAGAGTTTTGGGAATATCTTGTTGGTGATGAAGTTTTTCGTCTAAACTATATTAATAGAATTAGTGCCGAAGCTCAAGATGCCGAAAAGGCTTTAAGATCCATAGGAGGTGGTACTTTAGAACAACGTATTATCCGCTTTATACTCCGTTTCTGCCGAAAACCTGTCGGTGAAAAACTTCTCAAGATTAAGATGGAAGATCTAGCCTTTGAAATGAATGAGACCAGAGCCAATGTTTCTAAAGTGCTTAATGACTTACAAAAGAGAGGGCTGGTAAATCTAAAACGATCTGCTATAGAAATTCCTAAAATGGAACTACTTTATCAGACTTTATAACATATTAATTATGAAAACTTTTGATTTTTCAAAACCATATAATACAATTCATCAAGTTACTCCATTTAATCTGATTCAAGTGAGTGACTATGAACCTGGCATTATGCAAGGAATAAAGGAGGAAGAAGAAGAGATAAATAACATCGTAAACAATCCGGAATTCCCTACATTTGAAAATACCATTGAAGCATTGGAAAAAACCGGAGAAACATTACACCGGGTAACTAATGTGTTTTTCAACCTTCTAAGTTGTGAGACAAACGATGAGATGGAAGAAATAGCCAATAAAGTCCAGCCCGCTCTCACAGAGCATAGTAACAATATTGGCTTAAACGAAAAACTGTTCGATCGTATAAAAAAAGTATATGATAGTCACCCTTCTTTAAATAATGAACAACAAAAATTATTGGATGAGACCTATAAAAGTTTCATTCGTCGAGGTGCAAATTTAAATCCTGAGAAAAAAGAAATATTTCGTAAAATTTCTTTAGAACTCAGCCAAAACTCTCTACAGTTCAGTCAGAATTCTTTAAAAGAAACCAACTCATACATTCTTCATGTCAAGGACAAAAGTAGACTGAAAGGATTACCGGAGAATTCTCTAGAAGCTGCAGCACAAACTGCAAAAGAGAAAAATTTAGAAGGATGGGTATTTACACTTCAAGCCCCCTCTTATGGTCCTTTCATGAGTTACTGTGAAGATAGAGAACTCCGTAAAGAACTGTATTTGGCATACAATACAAAATGTGCACATGGTGGAAATACAGATAATCAAGAGCTAGTCAAGAAAATAGTAAATGGTCGTATTCAGCTTGCTCAACTTTTGGGATATCCAGATTTTGCATCGTACGTTTTGGAGAATAGAATGGCTGAAAATAAAGACAATGTTTTCAATCTGCTTCATGAATTATTAGAAAAATATCGACCTGTTGCAGAAAAAGAGGTTAAGGCTATTGAGGAATTAGCCCATGAAACAGAAGGAGCCGATTTTAAATTGATGCCATGGGACTTCGCTTTCTATAGTGACAAATTGAAATTAAAGTTATTCAACATAAATAAGGAAATACTTCGTCCTTACTTCCAAGTAGATAAGGTTATTGAGGGAGTATTTGCTTTGGCTACAAAACTTTATGGCATTACATTCAAAGAAAACAGGGAAATTCCCGTATTTAATCCAGATGTAATTCCTTTTGAAGTTTTTGATAAAGATGGCAGTTTTTTAGCTGTCCTTTACACCGATTTCTACCCTAGAGAAGGAAAACGCTCTGGAGCTTGGATGACTTCCTATAAAGAACAATGGATAGAAAAGGATGGCACAAATAGTCGTCCCCATGTATCCATAACAGCTAACTTAACCAAACCTACACCCACTAAACCTGCCCTACTGACTTTAGACGAGGTTCAAACATTTCTGCACGAGTTTGGTCATGCTTTACATGGCATATTTGCCAATACAACCTATGAATCTCTAAGTGGCACTAACGTGTATTGGGATTTTGTGGAACTCCCATCCCAGTTCATGGAGAACTATGCAAATGAGAAAGAATTTCTGAACACTTTTGCTTACCATTACAAAACTGGAGAATCATTACCATCCGAACTTATTCAGCGTATCAATGATTCTAAGAACTTTAATGTAGCTTATGCATGTCTACGTCAAATAAGCTTTGGCTTGCTTGACATGGCATACTACACCAGAAAGGAACTCTTACCTGAAAACACTGACATTAAGACCTTTGAACACAAGGCATGGGAAAGTACACAATTACTACCTGTCATCCCTGAATGCTGTATGAGTACACAATTCAGTCACATCATGACTGGTGGTTATGCAGCTGGTTATTATAGCTATAAATGGGCTGAAGTTTTGGATGCTGACGCATTTGAATACTTTCAAGAAACAGGAATATTCAATCAAGAAACAGCTAATAAATTCAGAAACATGTTATCGAAAGGAGGCACAATCCCACCGATGAAACTTTACGAGGAATTTCGTGGAAAGGCACCTTCCATACATGCATTATTACATAGAAACGGTATTATATGAGAGACGAAGAAAACAAGCAGAAAGACCTTGATTTGCGTTATCTACGCATGGCAAAAATCTGGTCTGAAAACTCCTACTGCGAAAGAAGACATGTTGGCTGTCTTGTGGTAAAGGACAAGATGATTATCTCTGATGGTTACAACGGAACTCCATCTGGTTTCGAAAACATCTGTGAAGATGAAAATAATGTTACTAAACCATATGTCCTGCATGCTGAAGCCAATGCCATCACTAAATTAGCACGTTCTGGTAATTCCAGTGACGGGGCTACCATGTATATCACAGATTCTCCTTGTATAGAATGCGCCAAGCTCATCATTCAAGCTGGTATTAAGCGAGTTGTATACTCGAAGAAATATAGACTTGAAGACGGACTTAACCTTTTAAAAAGAGCTAATATTGTAGTCGACTATATAGAAAACAAGAGCAATGAGCCAGAATAAAAGTACTCGCTTTATACCACTTATCATCGCTATCAGTGTGGTGATAGGAGTATTATTGGGCACCTTTTATGCCCACCATTTTTCAGGTAACAAATTAAGCATCATCAATACTAGTAGCAATAAGTTGAACGACTTGCTCCATATCATTGATGACCAGTATGTGGATACCGTAGATCTAAGCAATCTGGTAGAAAGAGCCATGCCTGAGATTTTAGGGGAATTAGACCCACATTCTATTTACATCCCTGCACAAAAGTCTCAAGAGGCTACGGATGAACTGGCTGGTAGCTTTTCTGGAATTGGTGTTCAATTCACCATTCGTCAGGATACTATCTATATTAATAATGTAATTAAAGGAGGTCCCTCTGAAAAGGTGGGATTGCTAGCTGGTGACCGAATTATCAAGGTTGATGGTGAGGACTTTACGGGTGAAATTGTTACCAATGAAGAGGTTCTGCATCGATTGAAAGGTGAAAAGGGATCAGAGGTGAAACTAACAGTACTTCGTAGAGGACAGAAAGAATTTCTTGACTTCACCGTAGTGAGAGGTGACATCCCTGTAAACTCTATCAAGGCTGCATATATGATCAATAAAGAGGTGGGATATATGCAAATTGAAAAGTTCGGTGAAACTACTTATCCTGAAATGCTTGTAGGACTGGCAAAACTAAACCAAGCCAACTTCAAAGGACTTATCATTGACCTGCGAGGTAACACAGGTGGTTATATGGGTGCTGCCATCCAAATGGTGAATGAGTTTCTACCAGCAAACCGTCTGATAGTTTATACTGAAGGACGAAAGTCTGCTCGTCAGGAATATAAAAGCGATGGAAGAGGTGGATACCAGAACCTACCTCTAGTAGTATTGGTTGATGAAGCTTCAGCCTCAGCCAGTGAAATTTTCTCTGGAGCTATTCAGGACAATGACCGAGGTGTGGTAGTAGGACGAAGGACATTCGGAAAAGGACTTGTGCAAGAACAGGTTGAATTTGGAGACCATAGTATGATCCGACTTACCATTGCCCGGTATTACACCCCATCAGGACGTTGTGTGCAGAAACCCTATAAAAAGGGGCACGATGAAGACTATGAAATGGATATTTTAACTCGTTACCAACGAGGGGAATTCTTCTCTGAAGATAGCATTAAGCAAAGTGGAACTGCCTATGAAACCAGTATAGGACGAAAAATCTATGGTGGTGGTGGTATTATGCCAGACTATTTCGTTCCTCAAGACACGGTGAATTACACCAGCTACTTCCGTATGGCTAACCAACAGGGATTCATTATCCAATATGCATACGAATATACAGATGATAACCGTCAGGCATTAAGTAAATATGATACTTATGAAAGTTTAGTAAAATACCTTGCTAGTCAGAATATAGTGGACAAATTTGCTAATTATGCCAACAAAAAAGGATTGAAACGAAGAAACCTGATGCTTCAAAAGTCTATGAATCTTTTTGAACATGCACTCTATGGAAACATTGTTTACATTATGCTGGACGATGAAGAGTATGCAAAATTTGCTAACGAAAGTGATCCTACAGTGCTGAAAGCAGTTAACCTACTGAAGAACAATGAAGCTTGGCCACAGGCTCCAAAACCGTAGGATGCTAACCACTTGAGAAGCTAACAGAAAATAATACGATTAATAACTTGAGCGCCAACGGCTTCATTCAAACGCTGAATGAGCCGTTCGCGTTCCATCATAAGATTTCCTTTCAAGGCTGGAGACTTAATCTCCACATATAAGGATTGATTCTTAATATAGACTTTTCCTGTATAGGGTGCTATTCCAGGGCCCAACAACTCATTCCACATCTGAATAACACGGAACTGGTTTAATGGAGTCTCTATTCCTTCTTGACGCAAAAACTTACGAAGAACATCTCCTACTGATTCAGCTTTGCCTCGTCTCATAAGCGCTTGGTTATGACACCTTTTTCCACAGAAAACAGGCAATGCTCCTCCCCTATTTTCTGAAGAATAGAATCTAAATGATCTCTATTGGTATCGGTAATAAAGATTTGACCGAATTTATCACTTGCTACCAAACGTACAATCTGCTCCACCCTACTGGAATCTAGCTTGTCAAAAATGTCATCTAGTAATAAAAGCGGAGTGGTTTTATTTCCTGTACGCTTCAAGAAATCAAATTGAGCCATCTTCAAAGCTATCAGATAAGTCTTATTTTGTCCTTGAGAACCCTCTCTTTTAATAGAATAATCCCCTATCTGCATCACCAGATCATCCTTGTGCACCCCATGTAAAGAGAATCCCATGATACGATCCTTATCTCTTCCATTTTGAATGGTAGCCAGCAGAGGGCCTCTATCCCCATGAGAAGTATAGGTAAGAGAAACCGTTTCCTTATCCTGAGAGATTTGCTGATAGAAATCCTGAAATATAGGCGTGAAATCACGGATAAAAGCCTTTCTGCCTTGATAAATCAGTTCACCATTTTCAGCCATGAGATTCTCCCAAAGTGAAAGCATGTCTAAATCTATATCCCCTTCCATTTTCAGCATGGCATTGCGCTGCTGAAGCGCCTTCTGATACCTCAATAACGCATTTAAATAGACCTTGTCGTACTGAGAAATGACCATGTCCATGAAACGACGCCTCTCCTCACTTCCACCCAGTATAAGTTCCTGATCTGCTGGAGATACCAGAACGATAGGGATTAAACCGATGTGATCTGAAAGACGCTTGTATTCCTTCTTGTCTCTTTTAAAACTCTTCTTCACCCCCTTCTTCATGCCACAATAGATTTCCATTTCTTCAGCATTTTCCTTTTCATAATGCCCTTGAAGCACGAAAAATTCTTCCCCATGACGGATGCACTGAGAATCGATGGGATTCCCATTGCTCTTGCAGCATGAAAGGAAATAAATGGCATCTAGCAAGTTGGTTTTCCCCTCACCATTCTGCCCAATAAAGCAGTTCACCTTATCTGAAAACTGGAGTTCAGCATCGGTTATATTCTTGTAATTTAATATAGAAAGAGATTTCAGTATCATAGGTCTTGCAAAAGTAGACAAAAGGATTGGATTTACCCGAATAAAAAAGAAAAAAGTTGGTCAAAAAGCAGCGTAGCACGAAAAAGAATGGAATTTATTTCGTGGTTTGAGGGAAAAGAATTAATTTTGTCCGCATTTTGAGAGAAATGCTCCTTTAAGAATAATAAAAAATTACATAAAATGGCAGATAACAAGAAGAAAAATGATTCTTTGGAATTGGAAGAAGCTATTTCTAAATCCGAAGCTTTTGTCCTGAAGTACAAAAAGCCACTCATTGGTGGAATTGCAGCAATCATCCTTTTGATTGCAGGTATTTTGTGCTACAAGAACTATTATTCAAACCCTCGTGAGGAAAAAGCTTCTGCAGCTATGGCTAAGGCAGAAGAGCATTTCCGCAACAATGAATTTGAGATTGCATTGAAAGGCGATTCTCTAGGTGCTGTAGGTTTCCTTAAAATCATGAGCGACTATAGTGGTACTGACGCTGCAAATATAGCTAAGGTTTATGCTGGTGAATGTTACGCTCAGCTAGATCAATATAAAGAGGCCATTGACATGCTGGATGGCTTTGATGAAGGTGATCAAATGATTTCTCCTGCAGTCTTGGGTACACTGGGCAACTGCTATGCACAGCTGGGTCAGCTGGATAAAGCTGTTTCTACCCTTTTGAAGGCTGCTAATAAAGCAGACAACAATAGCTTGAGCCCTATTTACCTGATTCAGGCTGGTGAAATTCTGGAAAGCCAGGGTAAGCCTCAAGAGGCTTTGAAAGCTTATCAGCAGATTAAGGATAAGTATTTCCAGTCATTGCAGTATCAAGAAATTGATAAATACATTGATAGATTGAAATAAACTGAATTTAATCATAGAAAGAAGAGGGTGGAAAGAAATTTCTTCCCTCTTCTTTTTGTTTTGTAAAGATATTTCAAACGAGAGAAAACCCTGAGCAACAGGATTGCTCGAAAAGGAAAAGAAAGGCAGAAATTTCTCTCTAACTGGAGAAAAATATTTTCCCTTAAGGAGAAAAAATTTTCGCTAGAAAAGGAGCAAATGTCAGGGTCATTCAGGTCATTTCAGAAAAGGCTCCTTTTGTCAATTTTTTAGAACGCCAAAGGGCCTGTCCTACGTAATTCCGCAAAATAAAAATTGAAAAATGTTTGCAGGTTCCAAAAAATGTCGTATCTTTGCATCCGCAATTTAGAAATGAATTGTCGGGCATATTCCAGAGCGGCCAAATGGGGCAGACTGTAAATCTGCTGGCTTTCGCCTTCGGTGGTTCGAATCCATC
>AUXO015029255.1_pt1 | contig 11555 bp, 4 predicted proteins | sample 768731 | NCBI WGS metagenome assembly AUXO01 (sample SAMN02715735, study PRJNA202380) | gut metagenome | biome: sheep rumen | host: Ovis aries | place: New Zealand: Palmerston North | reverse complement strand
ATTTGATACTAATCCATTAGCAGTTTTTTCAATACTATAATTAAATCCTTGACTTGCTATACCTGTACTGTTAGCATCATATTTTCCTAGTTTAAATCCATTACCATTTGGTAATTTAGTAACACTATCTACATAACCTATTTCAATTTCAGGTAAATTATTAGTATTATTACTATCTTCAAATATAGGATTGGCTTTTTCAACTTCCTCATCATTTTCAATTATTTTATTATATTCTAATCCTATTTTAGTATAAAAGTGTATTCCTCGTTTATCTGATTTTATATATATTTTAGTTTTACCTGCATAAACATATTGCATTATATGTTTGAAAACATCATCCGCTGTTTTAGCATTTGTAATTCTATCTGCAATAGATTTAAATCCTGTACGTTCAAATTCTGATTTAAGTATAGTCCAATGTTTACCAAACATTGTAGGTTTACTTATTCTATAAGTTTCAGCAGTATCTAGTACTTTTTTAGTAAATAAATCATCAATAAATTTTTCTGGGTTAGAAAGCCAACTTCTATTATAATTTACAAATAAATAATTTCCTTTATCTCTATAAATTCCTATCATATTATTTAATGACTTAAGCAATAAGAAAGCATCATTATAACTTAGATTAGAATTATTTGTAATATAAGATATTAATTTAGATATATCTACATATCTCTTAGTTTTTAATACCCCATTTTCTGTAACTGTTACAGGATCTGTACCATGAGCCTGAAGATATTCATTGACTATAGTTTCAAACATTTTTTGGCGTTCAGGTTCATCAATATATCTAAATATACTTTGCATTATTGTTCCACCATGTCCATCATCTACAGGTGTTTCTTCCATTTTCATTCCAGTCATAAATTCTCTAACACTTCTATCTTGAGAAGTAGCATTTACTATCATCATCATATCTTTAACAACTTTTCTGGCATACTTTTCATATTCAGCATATGGTCTGTTATATAGTTCTCTTTCAGCATCTTGAGCTTCAGAAGCAAGTTGTTCTATAATATTTATTATTTCAGGTGAATTGAAAGGCTTTGCTGCTAAATCTTTTAATGATATAAAACCTATTTTATTTAATTCAATAAGTCTTTGAGTCATATTTTCTTCAACATTCCTGCCTTTAGTTCTAAGTCCTTTAGCATCATCGTCTGATGGTTGTGTAGAATCTTCTTCTTTTTGTAAACCCGCATCATCTCCTTGTTTATTTTCATCTACTTGTACAACTTTTTCAGGAGCTTCTATTTCTACAGGTTCTCCATCTTCACCAGCAACTTGTTCAGAATGAGTTTCTTGAGCTTCTGTTACACTATCATCGTTTATATCTTTTTTCTTTTGTATTTCTCTTTCTAATAATTCTTCTTTAGTTATATTAAAAGCTTTGTCTACTATCATTTTAAAAAATGAACTTCCACTTCCAGCAACTAGACTTAATGCATCTACAGCATCTCTTAAATCTTTTTCATTTTCTCCATCTACAATTTCTCCTCTAGATAACTTATCTTGTCTTTCTAATAATTCTTCAATACTTTTACTTTTTCTAAAATATTTTTCTATTACATCACCATATTTCATTAATCTATTAAGAACATATCCATCTAATTGTATCATCATATCACTATAAACTCTCTTTATTTCACTTCTAGTAGTAGGAACTTCAGTTTCATCTAACGCTATTCCTAAATCATAAGCACGTTTTGCATCAATTGCATCCTTTTGAGATAATGTTAATTCATTATATGCAGCTTCTGCAGATTTTCCTAGTGTCAGATAACTAGGGACTTTCATTCCGCTTTCTAAGAATGTTCCTAATTTAAAATCTAAAGCATTAAATGTAGAATCTGACATTATAACATTTGCTATTCTATTTTCTTCAGTAGTTATCTTAGTTTGTAAATCTTTAAGTTTCTTTTTAATATCATTTAATTTATTATTATTTTCTTCAGTATTTTCCTCTGCTTCTATATCATCAAATTCATCTTGTAATTTCTTATATTCAGATGACAATTTATCTAATTCAGTAAATTCTTCACCTTTTTCATCTCTAAATTCTTCTAATGTCTTATATTTACTTAGTTTTGTAGCATCTTTTAGAGCATCTATATATCTAGTATCGTCTAACATTTTAGCAAGAGCTGTAGCTTCATCTACTTCACTAAATAACATATCATGAAGAGTAAGCAACTTTCTTTTATATCCATCTATCTGTAATTGAATAACATCTTTACCTATATTATCTTCATCTAATAACTTAGTCAATCTATCTATTTCAGATTTAATCCATTGTCTATATTTATTAATGCCTAGTCCGAGCATATAATTATATATTGAAGTAGCTTGAGTAAGTCCACCTAATTCATTATCAAACATCGCATTAGCTTTGTCTCTTCCTCGTTGACTACTTTCAAGTCTTCTTTTAGCTCTAACTAAATTTCTAGCAGCTTGACGAATAACGAATGGATTATTTCTAGATTCAATTATTTTAGTGTCATATAAGTATTTATCATTAGCAACATCTGTAAATTCAGCTATTGTATCCACATAATCTTTATAAATATATTCAGCTTCATCTACTATTTTTTGTCCTATAGAACGCTCAGTAGCTTTATCATAACCAGGAATTTTTTGAGCAAACATATTTTGTAATTCTTCATTAGTAAACCATTCTTTTAATAAATCATAATTTCCACTATCAACAGCATCTAATACAGTATCTTGAATAAAATCAGAAAATGCTAAATCTTTCCAATAGTCTTTATCTGCCTCATCAACTATAAATTCTAACATTGGATTCCCATTTTCATCATTAACTGGTTTATTTTTATCATCTAAAGCTAATTTAAATGGATTTTTTCCTTCTTCTATTTTATTAATTCTATCAACAAACTTATCAAAATTATTTCCCATTTTCTTAAGTTTCTCAATCCTTTGTCTTTCACTGCTCATTCTAAGAGTGTTATATTCTTCTTCACTTATCTTAACTCTTTCTCCGCTATCAGTTTTAGTTCCAACTTTATATTTCCATAAAGCAGGTATATTTCTTTGAGCAGCTTCAATACCTTTCTTAACCTTTCCAAATCCAATACCTCCAATTAATGCCCAAAATGCACTACTCCATATTTCAGCATCATCTAAATAATCACTAACTCTTCTAGAATTTACTCTTCCAAAATATTCATCAGGGTCACCTCTACGAATATCAGCTAATATGTGTCTACCTCCAACATTTATTACATTACTTACAGCTTCATTTAAAAAATGTTTTCCTTGAGTAGCAGTTGGAATTAAATCAGATAATAAAAATCTGCCAGCATCTCCAGCTACATCTTTACCTAATTGTCTATTTAATTCTTGTTGAAGTAATCTTTCTCCACGTCTAGATAATGGAGCTCCTGCACCCATAAATGATTTTTGACCCATAAGCTTAGAAGCAGCTTTAGTCATTAAAAATCCAGTTACAGCAAACAATCCTGTATCTTGCCAAAAAGTTGAACTAGCAACATCATGAGCCATATGTTTAGCAATCTCATCATTAGACATTCCAACAAATTGAGGATTATTTATAAAAAATTGCTCGCGTTCTTTATCACTTAATTCATCTAATTGAGCCTTACGTTCTTCATATGTTAAATCATAATTATTCTTTGCCTCAGAAATATTCCATAAATATGAACCTATTAATGAGTCACTAGCAAGTTTAGCTTTATTTTCAACATTGATTAAAGATTTTGCTCTAGCTATATTTACTCCAGCAGATACTCCATTATCTCCAATTTGATTAAATCTCCTTATTTTATCTACTAGTCTAGATGCATCAATAGTTCTACCTTCTGCTTCAGCAATTTTTAATGCAGAATTTAATTCTCTTAATTCCCTACTAGCTTTACTTTTTGCAGCTATATTTGCAATTTTAGAAGCAATACTCCAATTAATGCCGGCTGCACTTTTCATTGCTCTTAGAGATTTAACACCCATAGATAATAAGCCTGTTCCTAATTTAGTTGGAACAACAAATGAAGCTATAACACCAACAGTTGGCATTTGTTGCATAAAATATCCAAAATCTGTTCCATAACTATGAACTGGTGCTATATCATTTCTAATTGCTTCATTCCATTCATCAAATTGGTCTGCTATGGCATTATGAAAATCATATTCTTTACCTTGAGAAGTTTGAATTCCATAAACAGCTAAGTCAGCTAATCTAAATATACCAGATAGAGTTCCTAAAGCAACTTCTCCAGCAGTCTGAATAACAGCGTTTCCAATTTTTGTCATTACACCTTGTTGTTCAGCCATCATTCTATTCTTTCTAGCTTCTTCAAGTTCTTTAGCATGCTGTAAAGCTGATAAATCTCCTCCATAAATTTGATTAAATCCTAATTCTTTAGCAATATTTGTAGCTTCTGTTAAATTTTCAGTATTACTATGAGTTATATCATATATTCTAGTTTCACTGTCAGAAATTGAAGGGTCTGCTCTTTGTAAAGCTTTCCCTTTAGATGGAACACTATATGCTCCTTTTCTATACGCATCAATTCTATCTTTAATTATTCCCATAATTAATCAGGTTTAATATTTATATCTTTACAAATTAAGTCATATATATCTTCATCTAACGCTTTAATATCGTTTAAAAATCTAAGTAACTGACCTCCTCCAAATAGATATTGCCTATCTTCTACTTTTGTTTGAGTATCTCCAGTTACTTCTGTTAAATCAGATAATTTATTATATACATTAGCATAGTTTTTTATAAATGCGTCTAAATAATTAGCAGGTATGTTAGCTTTCCAATCATCACCATATTTATTTTTATAATATCTAACAATTTCTTCATAAGGCATATAATCTCTTGTTGCTTGCATTAGTTGTTCTATCTCAGCATAATCATTATAAATAGGTGCAGTATATTTATCTTGTATATTTTTATCAGTCATATTGTGTTTTCCGTCAAAATCAAATTTATATGGTTTTAATTGTGTACCTTTATCGCCATTAACATGATCACTTAATATAGCAACATCTCCAAAATAACTATCTTTAAGTAATTGCATTCTAGCATTTTGATTTCCAAAATTATTTAATTCATTAGCATTAACTACTAATGGATTGGAATATAAATCACTATCTGGAGAATCAACAACATTAACAGGAACTCTAAATTTAGTAACACCATTCAAGTTAAATGATTTAACAACATCATCACTCTCATTATCAAAATCTAATGTTACAGTTGGAGAAGATTCTAGTAATGTTCTAAGTTTATCACTTTCTTCATCCTTTTTCATATTTTCTTTAAAACGAGCTAATCCTGCACTACCTATTGAATTTTCTAGTAAAACAGAATTTGGTATAGAAACTTCATAGTATGCTATAGTACCATCAGCATAAGAACTTCCATTACTAACCATTTTTAAATTAAGCTGATTATCTTTAAGTTGAGATAAAGCATCTTGCATAACTTTTTTAGCTTCAAATGTTGCAGGCATAAATTCACCAGTAGGTCCTTCCATATAAACATTATAATTATAATCAGTAAAAGGAATATTCTTTAAATGATGTATTAAGTTAACTTGATTTTTTAATATATCTTTAGCAACAGAAGGAGCTAATTGACCGCTTCTAATAAGTGCTTCAAGTCTAGATTGAGGTAGAGCACTCATAGTGTTACCTTCACTAGTAACAAACTCATAAGAATTTTCATTAATATTTTTGTTTTCTACATCTTCTATAACTTTATATAATTTATTTCCTATATCTATATAATCAGACATAGAATAATTTGGTAAACTACTACGTACATCTTCAAGTGCAGCAACATCAAATCCTAGTGCAAGTGGACCGCCAATTAGACCAGCAATACCTCCCAAACTACTTAATTGCATAGCAGAAACACCACTTCCAACAGGACTATCAATTCCATCAAATGTAAATTCTGGATATAAAATTCCCATATTTCTACCAAGACTATAAAGATGATGCCCCTCTTTTTCCCCATTCATATTTATAGGGTCTGGAATTGCATATCGTTTATCTATTTTAGAATCTATTTGAGATTGATTAGTATAATCATGACTTCTACAATCACTAAATTGAGCCAATATTAAAGGAAGAAATTGTTTTTTATCAGCTGGTACAAATATCCATCCAACACCATCGCTAGATGCTAAATCATATTCATTTCTGTATCTATTTATAAATTCAGTTAAAGGATCTTCACTAGCATTAACGCTGTTAATATTTTTATCTTTACCCATTTGACTACCCTTAACATATTTAATTCCATACTTAGTTAAATTACTAGTAGCATACTTATTAAAATATCCTTCATTTATCTCATCGATACTTATTCTAATAGGAAGTACTTTCTTTTGTCCATCGTAGTACTTTTTATCAAATTCTGTAGCAATTCCCCATATATTATTAATTAATTCTTGACATTCTTTTATATCATTAGAATTATTATTATTTTTAAAATTTTCAAAATTGCCACTCATTATGGCATTATACATAGAATTTGTATAGTCAGATACATTTCTAAGTTCGCTTAAATCATTATTATATATACTATAATAATCTAACTTTCCTTGACTAAATGATCTAGCATAAGTCAATACTTCACTTTGATTTCCTTCATTATAAATTAAATCATAGAAATTACCATCACTTATAGAATTATTACTTCTCCAATTATCATTTATTTTAGTTATATTATCTTCATCTCCAAAATATCCTGCAAAATTAACTCCTAAACTAGCAACACTATTATGATTAAATCTATTAGATATATTTTCTTTATAACCTTGAACATATTGTCTTCCTGACCTATAATGTCCATAAGTTAAAGCATTTAATTCATCGAATTCGCTTTTTATTGAATTAGCTAAACTATCTCCAACTAATTCATATTCTGGTAATTCAAATTCCTCATCCATTAATTACGCCCTCCTTTTCTTGTTGATATAGTTTTACCATTACTATTTACTGTTTGTCCTTTCTTAGCAACCCTTCCAGCATTATTTTTAGTTTTATTAGCTTTAATTTTTTCTTTAGCTTTTTGTTGAGCTTTTTGTTGAGCTTTAGCCTCTTTTTGAGCTTCTGTTAATTTAACAGTTGTACGACCTCTAGTGTCAACAACTCCTAAAGTTTTTAATTGAGCTGGACTATATCCTGTATAATATGCTGCAGTTTTAACATAAGGAATTAATAATCCATCTAGCCATTTATCATAATCCATTGTTAATCCAGTAGCAGGATCAATAGGGATTTGTCTATTAGTTTGCATTTCCCATTTATTATCTGCATATTTTTCATCATGCCATTTACCTATTTCATACTTGCGCTTAAATCCTTCTTTAACTTTAGGATTTGCCGCAATAACATTAAGCATTCCAACATATATTTCATCTTCAGGTAAAAATTGTTGTCCTTGAAATCCTGGAATATCAACAGAAGCTAAATTAAATGGCATATTTAAATCATGATCATCTCCATATCTTCTAGCTGCTACATTAGATAATGTTTGTTTTAATAAATCATCCATATCAGCCATATAAATAACATCTATTCTATTTGGGTCATCATCCCAATTATACATAACTTCTTTTCCATTTTCATCAACTAAATTATTATCATATTTATATGGGTTCTTTTCAAGATAATATTCTTTTTCTATTTGACTTAAGTTCTTATCATTTCTAATTTTTTCCACAAAAGCTTTATGTGCTACATTTGCAGCAACTTTTCCCCTAAATTCTTTACTATTGGTTATATCAGCAACAAGTGAATTAATCTTTTCAGCAGCTCCAGCTAATCCAAATTCATCACTCAATTTATTAGATGAATTTTCTATAGTATCTAAAATCATATGTTTATACCATTCTTCAGATTCATCTAAAGGAGCATTAGCTATAGTACTTTCTAGTTTAGTTTTATTAGCCATAGCTCCATCATCCATTTGACGAAGAGTTTCATATGTTTTTCCTAATTGTTGCACATCGGCGTTATTAGGCTGATATGCTATAGGATTAAACTTCATACCTGTTACAAAATCTACAAGTGGCATATCAAACTTTTTTATTTTTCATAAATGTTTCTATAGCAGGTAACATAGCAATAAGAGCATTAAGTTTCTTAGTATTAGTTGCCCCTATATTGTTAAGTCCCATTCCAATAGCCTGACCTAAACCATTAACCATTTGAGCCCAATTCTGACCTTTAGCTAATGCTTTGTTACTATAAAAATCAGCAAGAGCTTGTCTATAAGTATTACCCATTTTTATATTTTCGTTAACTATTCCAGCTCTTTGAGTTATATCAGCATTTATTAATTCAGTTTCCTTATTTTCCTTATCTGTATATAATTTACTATCAGCTAATGCTTTTGCAAATAATTGTTGATTAATTAAATTTCTACCAACTTGAGAACTAGCAGTATTTTTCTTAATATCGTATATTGCTGCTCTAGTTGCTTCTCTATTAGCATCTAAATCTGCATTTATATTAAAATTAGTTTTTAGTTTTGGTGCTATCAAAGGCATTGGTTTAACAGGAGGTCTTTGTTTATTAATAGCATTATTAGCTATCAAACTAGTAGCAATAGAACCTAATGCATTAACTCCAGCATTAATATATCCAGGAATATCAGATTGACCTTTAAAATAAGGTTCTACATATTTCATTCTTTCTTCAAGTATATCATCAATATTAGTAGCGGAATTTTTTCTTGTTCTTACAGGTATATAAACATCATCAATAGTAGAATTATTTCTTGTTCTTACAGGATACCTTATACCTTTTTCTGCAATTCTTCTTCCTCCAGCTTTTAAAGTTTTTAGTCTATTCCCCGTAAAGGGAATATATGCTAATTTATCTATTCCACTACCGTCCATTCTTACTATACTTCCATTAATTCTTTTGCCAAATTTAGCAAGAGAATTATTATATATATTTTGTAAATTCATATTTCTAGTTTTACCTCCATATTGCTTATGTTGTTTAAGTTTATTTAGAACCTCTTCCCAATTATCTGTAGGTTCAAATCCTCTATTATTTTCTAATTCTAATATTCTTTTAGGGTCTACTCGTTGAAATCCTGTAGTAACAACTATTGGGTTTCCAACTATATCTAATCCTATACCTTGTGGGCCAAGTCTTCTACCTGTATAATCATTTAAATCCCAGGCTTTTTGATAAAAATTACCATTATTATCTGTATAAATAGCAGTTGGATAATTACCTGCTTGCTCTAAACCTTGTTCATAACTAAGCCATCCATCATTACCACTACCTTCCCTATCATAATTAAATAAATTACCTATAGGAGTTAACTTGTCTCTACTTATTGCATCTGGATTTCTTTGAAATACTGGTATATCTCTATCTCCAACAGCTTCCTTTACTAATCCATAATCTCCAGGTGTTTCAGTGTAACCACGACTTAAAAGAAACTTCTTCTGCACATCTCTATCTAATAAAAAAGCATCTTGTACACTTCCATTTTTTTCAAGAAATAAACTATAATCGCCTTCTATGAATGGAAGACTATCTTTATTAGAGTATTTAAAATCTTTATCGAAATTCCAATCATATCTTAATTGAGACATTATAGCAGCGGCTTTATTAGGATCTCTTCTAGCTTGCTCTAATGCATTTTTAACCCAAGGAGTATTAATATAACTATCGATATTATTAATTGTATTCATATAATTGACATATTCATCATATTTATTTGAGCCATATAGTAGTCCTCCAAGTCCTGTAAATCCTCCTAATACTCCAGCTAGAATAGCTTCTGCATCATGTGCTGCTAAAAATGGACCAAGTGCTCCAGGTAATGCAGTTAAACCAGGAAGTGCTCCAGCTATATAAAATGGAAGAGCAAAACTTTCTGTAAGACCTTTATGTTGATTATATGCAAGTCTATCAGCTTTGTTTTTTTCTAGTTCTTGATTTTCTAAATTATTTTGGTCATATTGCCAAGATAAAGCATTATATAAATCATTACCTTCAGCAATTGGTAAATTAGATATTCTATCATAATGATTATCAAATGTTTCTCCAGCATTATTTATTTTATCTCTATAAGCTCTATCATTTTCCATTCGCCAATTATGCTCTAATCTATCACGTTCATTTAATATTTTACTTCTGGGTACAAGTTGTTTAAATGCGTCAAAAGCAAATGTATCTTCTCCCTCAAGAATCTTTTTTAGCATACTAATATATAAAGGGTCGTTACGATACATTCCATATTTTTCATAAAATTCTATATCATTTTTTAATTCTTCTTTACTCTTTTCTGCAACACCAGGATAAACATCTGCTATATTAAACATTCTAGCTCCAACATTATATATTGCTTCTTCAAGGAAATTTGGAGGAGTTTTTTGTAAAGGTTGATATACAGTAATTTGAGGAAGATTTATATTTGGTTCATTAGATTCATTAATATTTTCTTTAGTTCCAGCTACAGCTTTTTTTCTTCCACCAATATACTTAGCAAAAGTAGCACGTTTTACAGTAGTTGGACTATAATTTTCTTTATGAGCTAATACTTTATTTGCAAATGATTGAACACCCATTCCATGTTGTTTAGCTTGAGCAGTAAACTTTCCTTTATTTGCTGGATTAATATGAATACCTCCTTCTTTATAAGTACTTCCATCATCACGAACTCTATTTTCTTTTTTCCATCTTTCTTGAGCATTAAAAACTAAATCAGGATTATTTCCATTAGCAACTAATTGTGCTGGACTATATCCTCCAAGCATAGGCATACTACTAAATACTCTAGTTTCATTTGGAAGCATTTGCATAACTTCATTGTTTTCTACTTCTAGGTCTTTTCCAATATCAATACCTCCAGCACTATGTTGCCTTCCTTTCATCAAATATAAATTATCACCAATAGGGATAGCTTGTCCACCACGTTGAACATTAGGAGCAAGCATACCATATTGAGCCATATTAAGTTTTCTACGTTTCATATAATATAAATTTTATCTTCTTCTTTTCATTCTTCCGCCACATCTCATTCTTCTTTCACTCATAAGCATATCATAAGTACTAATAGGAGTTATATTTCTAGGTTTATATATTTTAGGAGTAAATTGTTGTGCAGACGGTTGAATAATTTGAGTACCAGTAGGAACTGTAGATGAAATAGCAGATGAACCAACAGAACCTAATGCAGAGCCGATTCCATTTATAGTACTATTCCAATCAAAACCTCCACCACCTTCATATTTATGTCGACCTCCACATCTTTGTAAAACAACTCTATTATAATAATCATCAACTATATCAGAAGAGCCATTAATGTAATTACTTATATTTGCAGCAGTTTGATAATTAGCATTTCTTCTTTGCATAGCTTCTTGTTCTCTTTGTTGTTTTTTAGCAGAATTACTTGCAATTATACTACTGCCAATTCCTCCTAGTAAAGAAGCAGCTGCACCAATAACTGCTCCTAAAAACGCTTTATTACGTTCTTTTCTTTTTACTTTTCTCATTTTCTATATTTAGTTAAAAAGATATTA
>AUXO010719780.1_pt1 | contig 11555 bp, 9 predicted proteins | sample 768731 | NCBI WGS metagenome assembly AUXO01 (sample SAMN02715735, study PRJNA202380) | gut metagenome | biome: sheep rumen | host: Ovis aries | place: New Zealand: Palmerston North | reverse complement strand
TCTTCCCAGCACGCGCTGTAGCGTTCCATCATTCCTCCGCAACATTTTGAGAACCGGGCATCACAAATAGTCCCATTATATGACAAGATTTGTCCTCTTGTTTCTTCGATCGCCTGCTTCACTTGACTATTGGTTGCTTTATTAACTCCCTGATATCTTTGACAATGGTCGTCTGCACAGACATCGAAAAGAGTGTGGTCCTGCCTGTCATACCATCTTATTAGAGAATGGTCGGTTTTCAGAAAAGAGAAAAAAGAGTTTTCCTTTTTGGTTTTATTCAGTTTTTTTCTTTTGTCCATTTGTGCGAGGAGCCAACTTCTTGATATAACGGCATGCGATTTAAGAAATTCAATAGGTGCAGCTGCATTCATTTCAGATGATATAACCGAAAGCAGATAATCTTCAACATGAATCAAGTTAATGGCACAAATTTTGCCATCATTGACAATCATTTTAAGAGCACCTTTGAACGTTTGGTTCTCCTTTCTTTCCCAGTGGAAATTAATACCTATTTTGACATCGACGATATCAAATGAAATGGCGTCGTGTTCAGGCTGGAACAAAAGTTCCTGATATAGTTTTCCATTCCATTTGATACATCCATCGACACATTCGGCACATTGAAATCCACTGACACTACTGCCTTTGGCTTTGAACGAACCATTAAGGCAGAAATGGATTTCTGCTTCTTGCAGTATGCATACTGTGACATTCGGTTCCTTCATTATCCTTTGATATTTTTTAATTTTTTTATTATTCCCATTTCTTCATCAGGCGAAATACCACATTCCCTAATGATATCAGCAGCCATGTTGAAATCCATTTTCGTAAAATCTTCTTGTCTTGGAGTTATAATCAGTCCCGCCATGTCCAATGCACCAGGACTGACCATACATTTATTCTCGTTATTGGCGTAAAAGCAGTCGGGCCTGTGTTTTCTTCTTGGAATGATAATGCTGACAATCCTCTTATTTCCATCGGAATTAGACGTCATATTCCAAGCAAGCAGGTTCATCATCGGCTCAGTCTGTCCATCCTTCATCTCCATGGAATCGTAGAGTTTGGAAAACAGATACTGACTGGCTTTCGTTGTACGCGTGACGATAATAAAGATGGGACAGATATACCTTGCAAGGAATATGCCCGTGTCATCAGCAGTATCCTCCATTTTCGTTATTTCAATGAACTCGTCGTCAGTAATAGGATAAATCCTCGATCTGGTCGTCCTGTATTTCTGGTTCCAATCTCTTTCGAATGGAACTCTGCCTTTCGCACCGATTTGGAAATGCATATGATCAGGCGCTGATGCACCACACAGTGGTCCATTGTAAAAGATAAAATGTCTTTCCAACTGTGCGGCAATATCCATCATGTCGGTATAGTTATTGATGATGCTCTGCGGATAATGATTCTTAAGAGGCACAGTGAAATGAACGGGAAGAATCGGGAAAGGATTGACAAGCAGTTCGTATTTATTAATGATGGCAAGTGATTTTTGCACAGGGGGTCTGTTTTCATGACAAAGGAAACATGGTCTTTCCTCAAGCGCCTGTTTAGAGATATTTGCCGCAGTTGATACAATTCTATCAGGATTAAACTGTACCGCAAGGCTGATATCCCCATCATTATCTTCAATATTCTTAACAATGACATTGTTTAGATTTTCATATCTTTTAGCCGCATCATCCCAATCTTTCAACTGTTCTTTGAAAAACCGAATAAAAGCTTCATCGGAATAGGTGTCTTGAAATGATTTTCCAAGTTTTTTTCTTGCCCTGATTTCGATGGTACGGAGAAAGTCTTTATATGCATTATTAGCGTTGACTTTTTCCCTGGACAAGGAAGCATCGGAGTTTCCCTCCCATCTTCTGCATAGATAAAGTTCCTCGTAAATACGTCCAATTCTAAAAAACCTTGAGAAAAGCAATCCTAACGCATAATCTTCACCGTAACTGGTGTTTGGCACACCATATTCCCTTATTATAGGTGTATAGAAAGCTCTTGGTGCTCCCAGTCCGTTGATTCTAAGTGCATTGTTACGTCCGTTTTCGTCGGTCCATTCTTTATGGTCGATGATTCCCGGGGGTAGCGTGTTCAGTTTGAAGTCGCACATTCGATACGAACCAATAACCATCGCACATTTTTCCTCTAAAAACTTATCAACGATTTTTTGAAGTGTGTTGTTATCCGAATAAAGGTCGTCGCTATCAAGTTGTACCGCAAACCTTCCACAAAGACTATGATTGACAGCCAGATTCCAGCATCCTCCAATTCCTAAGTCGTTCGATTCAGGAATAACATGAATGCAATTGTGGTACTGAGAAGATAACGTGTCAAGAATTTGCGTGGTCCCATCAGTTGAATGATTGTCAACAACAATAACGTTGAAATCTCCGTTAAGCTGCTGATTCAAAGCGGAAAGTACTGCGTCTTTAATCGTTTTCTCCCGGTTCCTGACAGGGATGATGACAGAAGCGAGTACAGGGAAATCAGCGGCTTCAACATTTATTTCAGCAACAGAAGTGTTTTTGATGAAAGCACCAATTAGTTTTAAATGCCTTGTTGCCGCTATCTCCATTTCAACTTGCACATTTCGATTATTCGGGTTGACATAATCGAATTGTTTTTCCCCGCTTTTCCTTAAGTCGAGTTCTTGTTCAGTGTACAAGAATTCTTTCAGGTGAGTAATATTATCGGTTTTTTGCCGTGATATGAAAAGTCTGAAATCATAGAATGCAGCAAACTTAAATTTGTCGTTCCCATATTGTGAGACATAATTTCTAAGAGCATCAGAAGCATAAAGGACAACAGAACCAAAATCAAAATCGTTTCTAATCGCTCCGTCTTGATAGTCAATACATTCAGCCTTCACAACCTGATTGTTCTCAACAGAAAAATGATCGGCATAAACAAAATCAGCTTCGGTGGCATCAGCAACAGAAAGCATTCTGAAAATCGTATTGTAAGACAATTGCAAAGGAGTCGGTTTGTCATAAAAAATGAAATAATCCTCCTTGACCGCCTTAGCAATTTCATTCAATGTCACGGTTGAACTTAGATCCTCTAATAATATTATTTTACAACCGTCAACTTGTGGCAATCTTGCGTTGGTGGTTAATAAGAAAATTTGCCCGACTTCCTTTTGTTTGCAGAATTGGCTGACAGTAAACTTGACAGATTCAGTGTCAGTGTAGATTATAAAACAATCGACTTTGGCTTTCATATTGAATGATTCTTAGTTTTTTTGATTTTATGCTTACTGCAATTGGAAATAAATGAATAACATTTGTCTATATGGAACGCGAATACATCTGACATTCAGTATTATGAAAAAATACTGCTACTTTGTAAAAATTCCAATACCGACCTTAATACCAATTTTAGTATACTTAGAGAAGCTGTTTGTGCTGATGTCGACGTAAAATGCCGGTTCAACAGCAAATTTATCGTTAACCATATACGTATATCCGACCTCTGGCGAAATCAAGAAATCGTTATGATTTTTAAATTCGTGTAGGAGTTTAGCACCAGCGCCAAGATAAAGGTTCTCTGCTACATAATATCTTCCTTTCGCTCCAACAAAAATTTGCTGACACTCCTTGAATTTAACATCAATACCGGCTTCAGCTTGCACCAAAATGTCGTCCATAACGAATAAACCAGCTTTGGCTTCCGCACCTAATCCAAGTTTCTCGTGCTTACTATACGATAGATTCAGCCCCGTGAGTGATGCGCCTACAAATTTGGTTCCCTGTTCATACTGGGCAGCCATGTTCGTTGTGTATAAAATTACAACTAAAAATGATAATAAAAATTTTTTCATTGCTTATCAATAGTTTAATGTTAATATAATTCTGAATGAAATGTCCAAAAGGAATTCAACTGCAAAAATAAAAAATTTTTTTTATTATGCCAAATATTTTTGGCTGTTATCAGATAATGAAACTAAAAAAAACTTTCACAGGAAAGTTCCTGTGAAAGCTTATAAAAGTATTACTAATCCATTCTGTCATTACGTTCCTTCTCATATTTTTCTTTTTTCCTCAAAGCCAAATAGAGAAAAGCAATTATCACAACATAAATGATGATGTTAGGTAAATTCGTTATCCAGTCATTATATGTAATTCCGAAGTAGACATAAAAAACTGTTCCGAATAAAAGAAAAAACAGAGGCAGCCAGACGGATTTCTTAAATTTTTTCATACTCAGTTGACTGTATTAATTTATTTCTTTTAAGTGCAAATCCTGTTAATGCAATAAGAGCAACGGCAATACCGACAGAGTCGCCGATAATGGGACTAAGAGAAAAGCCTTCAGGTGCTATAAAAATGTAGGTTGTACAAACAGCTGTCATCCAAACGGCCGGTACGATTCCTATAATAAAAGTCCACCCTTTTCTTCTTGCCAAGTAGATTGTTATGGCCCAAAGTGTGAACACCGCAAGGGTCTGATTAAGCCAGGCAAAATACCTCCATAGAATTTGGAAGTCAATATTAATTAGGATAAACGAAAGAACAAATACAGGCAGAGCCAGCATGAGTCGCTTTGCTATTTTGTCCTGTTTGATTTTAAGAAAATCAGCAAGAATAAGTCTTGCACTCCTGAGCGCTGTATCGCCTGAAGTAATAGGTGCAGCCACAACTCCAAGAATCGCAAGCACCGCACCAACAGTCCCAAGCCATGAATGACAAATTTGATTGACGATAATGGCAGGATTCATTTTCCCAGTCTCTGGATCAGTCATCGCAGCAAGTAGTTTCTCATAAGGCGAAGCACCTTCCGTGCTGAGGCTATCGGCGAACTTGATAGCTGCAGCAGCCCAGATGAGTGCGACAATGCCTTCCGTGATCATGGCGCCATAGAATACCGGTCTTCCCAGTTTTTCGTTTTTAAGACACCTTGCCATCATAGGTGACTGTGTAGCATGGAATCCGCTGACAGCACCACATGCAATCGTAATGCAAAGACCTGGGAAAATAGGGAGAGAGTTTTCGCTTGGGTGATGATTGGTGAAAGCATCCGTGATTTCTGGCAGTTGACCGTCGAAAGCAATGATTCCATACATAACCCCCACAGCCATGATGAGCAAAGCGACACCAAAGACAGGGTAAATCTTGCCAATAAGTTTATCGACAGGAAGGAGAGTCGCCAACAAATAATAGAGGAAAATAAGTGCGGTCCAAATCAAAGAAATCGTGGCTTTGTCCCCCCATCCTTGTGTCAGATTGGTCAGCAATCCGGCAGGTGTGGTGACAAAAACGGCCCCAACGAGTATCATTAGCACCATAGAGAGAAAAAGATTGATAAGCTTAACAGGCTTTCCCATCTGACTTCCGACGATTTCCGGCAGGCTGGCGCCCTTCATCCTAATAGATATCATACCAGACAAATAGTCGTGTACAGCCCCGCCGAAAATACATCCAAGGACAATCCACAAATATGCAGAAGGACCAAACAGAATGCCTTGAATAGCTCCAAAAATCGGTCCAGTTCCAGCAATATTTAGAAACTGAATCAGAAAGACTTTCCACGTAGGCATTGGAATATAGTCAACTCCGTCCTGGCAAGTGAAACAGGGAGTTTTCCGTTGAGGATCGGCCCCGAACTTCTTTTCGACCCACATACCATACAAAACATATCCTGCGATAAGGAGGATAAACGCAATCAAAAAAGTAGTCATAACTTAATACTTATTGAAAATTGATGCAAATTTACAAAAAAAACTATTATATTGATATTAAAAGAAGAATAAAATCAGTAAATAGCAACAATTTTCAAGATAACACGCAAAAAACATAATGATACGAACAGTCAAATAACACTATAAATCCTTGTGAACTTATAATATAAAATGTATAAAAATAAAAAGAAATTTAAAAAAATGAGTTAATTTTGGTATTATGGACACTTATTCGTAAATTTGCAATTCGATTCTACATATATCCAGATATCATCTGATATAAAAGAGCCTTGTAAAAATACGATTAAGCCCCAAAACGTGGAAAAATGAAACGATTACTATTATCCTTTATTTATATATTTCAGTTGATAAACGCATCTGGCCAGGCTTACATGACAGATGACGCATCGTGTCCTGACCCATGGACAACAACCACAATGTATCCAAAACATGAGATTCGTGCTGTCTGGTTAGCCACAATCATGGGCTTGGATTGGCCAAGAACAAAAGCCAAAGACGAACAGAGCATAGAGGCTCAGAAAGAAGAGCTTCGTTCAATATTAAATCAACTCTATGCAGCAAATATCAATACAGTAATACTTCAGACGCGCATCCGCGGATCGGTGATATATCCCTCTTCCATAGAGCCTTGGGATGAGATTCTAACAGGAGTTCCTGGCAAAGATCCAGGGTATGACCCCTTAAGATTTGCCATTAGCGAATGCCATCGCCGCGGAATGGAACTACATTGTTGGCTTGTGACCATCCCGTTAGGCGACAAAAAGAAACAAAACGGTTTCGGCAGCTCCAGTATCACAAAACGTCATCCAGAATTGGTTCGTGGTGCTGGTGAAAACTGGTTCATGCGTCCTGACAATCCCTCGACAGGCGATTATGTCGCTTCAATATGTCGTGAAATCTGCAATAATTATGACATAGACGGTATTTCCCTGGACTACATACGCTATCCTGAAAAAAGCTACAATTATAAAGATGATTGCACTTCAAGCCAGCGTCGTGATAACATCACCAATATAGTCCGAAAAATTCATAGCACAGTAAAACAAATAAAACCATGGGTAAAGCTATCGAGTTCTCCCATAGGAAAATTCCGGGACTTAAGCCGCTACAGCTCCAAAGGGTGGAACAGTTATGATGCCGTTTATCAAGACGCTCAAGGCTGGCTTCGCGACAACCTTCAAGACATGCTTTTCCCGATGATGTACTTTAAAGGTGACAATTTCTTTCCCTTCATGTATGACTGGCGCGAGCACCAATATGGTCATCCCGTAGCTCCGGGGTTAGGCATCTACTTCTTAGACCCTTCTGAGGGAAATTGGGAGTTGAATGATGTCCGTGCCCAGATACATGCATCACGCAACAGTGGCATAGGAGGTGTCGTGCTATATCGAAGTGATTTTTTCACCCGTAATTGTAAAGGTTTGTATGACAGTGCCCGTCGCGAGTTTTTCCCCCGCATAAGCTTATGTCCCCGAATGACTTGGAGTATTGACACAATAAGCCCGACCCGTCCCAACGACTTGTATCATGACATAGAGGGTAAATGTCTGTACTGGATTGGATCAGATGAGCAGGGAGACCGTAAGCTGAAAATGAATGACGATGATTATGTATTTTATAATATATATGGTTCTAACGTTTATCCTGTCGACGTAAGCTCAGGAAAGAATCTGCTACGCACGCGTGTGACAGGATCATACCTGAATATCACCCCCGATATAGGTGGCTACCAATATTATGCAATTTCCGCCTGCGACCGTTTTGGCAACGAAAGCCCTGCCACTCAAGAATATTTAATGGAAATGAAGCGGTCGTTAAAACAAGTGTGGAATCCCCGTTCTCGAATCACTTCTGATGGTGTCCGCGTAGACGACCGCCGTCTTTCTCCTACGACATTGCCACCTCCCCCACCCTCACAGAAGAAAAAGGGTCGCAGATAAGCCGCCATGGCCAGGATGCCCATATTCATTCTTGGATTTATCTCAACACAAGGATGGCATCTTCTCCCATTCGGAGTGTCGACCACCATCATATCCACCCCAACGAATCCTGTGTATTTCCCTCCCATGGTTCTTTCCAGCAAGTTCCGACATTCATTCTTCACAAAAGGGATAATCAACTCGCTTTTAAGATGTGAGGCAATCAACTGCTCAATAGCCACTTGTGAGTCGACAAGATTTCCGCCATATTTTCCTTTAGTATCCGCCTGAAAAAGCGAAAAACCGACGAAACTCACTTTTCCGTTAGAGAAAACATAGAACTCCATGGCAAAATCGAGGACTTTTTCGTAGTAGCAGTCTTTAAGAAATCCTCCCTGGCTCTTGATGAATCCACGTAATTTACCCATGGCATTATCATTTATCTTGTCGGCAACAAAGATTCCCCTTCCACTACTTGACCATGGAAGTTTAAATATCATTGGCATTTGTTCGTCCCTGAGACAACTCAAGTTTTCACAGAATTCCATCTTGTCGCCAACAAAGAGGTCATCTCGTCCAGAAATCTTCGCTTGATTTAAGAACATTTGAATAAATAAAGCATGGAACTTTCTACAAGCAAAATATCTGACAAGCTCCAAGCTTTTATCATCTGGCATATGGTTCGGGGAGACTCCCAATTTAAGGAAAAATGATCTCGCAGCACGATTCCATCCCCATGGAAAAGGGATGGAATTTTCAAGCCCCACATCCATCTTATGCCCATCTTTGTTGAAAACGGCTTTCTCTCCATATGCGGCAATCAAATCCTGGTCTTCACAAAACACAGCAGGCAAAAGGGCCAAGTCGGTTTGCATCTTTCTGACCACTGCAGTCGGTGTGTAGTTGTCAGAATTATCTGCCAGTGCCATCTCATGCGATGGATTAAATAAGAAAACAAGTGGGGCATTGCCCTGTAAATTAATATTATATTTATCTATCAGGTCAGCCCTTATTTCTGTAAAGAGATCAGTTAGCCCTGTCATTCTGATTGTCATTATTCATTCCAAGAAGTTTACGTCCTTTATTAGAGCTGTTCTCAATTAGCTGTTCGGACTTCATATATAAATTATTGAAATACGTTGTGACCGTATTTTGAAATGAAGACCCAATATTTCTCATACCTTCTTTGCCTGAATAAACAACGAACAAACCCTTGTTAACAATTGAGACATCTATAATGTTCCCAGTAGTCATTGGGTCGCCATCATAGTGAACAGGTCCAGATTCTTTTCTCCTGATTCTAATGCTTTTGCATAAAATACGTTTGACGTGACTATTCTTGTGAAGAGTTCCGTTCATTATTTGCAACCCCATCTGAGTCGCTTCCAGCATATTATATGGCTCCACAATGATAACATCCATAAGTCCGTCAGTAACTGAGGCTCCAGGAGCTATATATACATTATTACCATACTGCGACGCATTGGCACATGCAATAAGAGCTGCCTTGTACTCCACGTGTGACTCCTGCTCATTAATCACGTCCAGCTCGTAGAATTCAGGATTGTAAGACAAAGCATGTTTAAGCACGTTTTCAATATACGAGAGAAACCCTCTTTTTCCACTTTCGGCAAATTTTTGAGAAATAAATGCATCAAGTCCTACACCACATGTACAGAAAAAAGGTTTTTGGTTAATGATTCCATAATCAATTGATTTGGGCTCAGCCTCATTAATAAGTTTTATGGCCCTTATTGCGTCTCCTGGTATCTGAAGGTGTCTGGCAAGTCCGTTTCCTGACCCGGCAGGAATAATAGCCAGAGCCGTGTTCGTATGCACAAGAGCCGATGCCACTTCATTTACCGTTCCATCTCCTCCAATAGCGCATACGATATCAGATCCCTCACTGACAGCAGCTTTAGCAATTTCTGTAGCGTGTCCCTTATACTGGGTATATTTTATGTCAAATTGGAAAATCTCCTTATTAATATATTTGTCAATCTGCCTAATGATTGAATTCTTCTTAGAAGTACCCGAAATCGGATTGACAATAAAGGTTATTTTTTTTTGCATGTCCATAATAATACATATATAATACAGGTATCGACAAAATTAAAGTTTGTACATCGTAAGCTAAAAGAAGAAAATCATCGCCAGCCACCAGTTAAAAGAACCACAAAAAGTAAAAAGACTCAAAATTCATTAAAAAAAATTATGAAATACAAAGTTAATGTTTTTGATTGAAAAAAAGGAAAAAAAAGAATAGTTTTTTCAAAAAATCATTTTTTTTACATTTTTTCAATGTTGTTAAGTATATTTTTCGTAACTTTGTAGCCTGTAAAAAAATATGGCCTCTGAAAAGAGGTTGCAATAAACAAAAAAACAAACTTAATTGTTGTTGTATTGAAATCACAGAACACAACAATAATTTGTGGAATATCATGGGTTTATTACAAGAAAAATTCAAAAGGTATAGAGAGCCTCAGAAATACATGGAGGCAGGAATATACCCTTATTTTCGTGAAATCGACAGTCATCAGGACACAGAAGTGACCATGGACGGCAAGAAGGTTCTGATGTTTGGTTCGAATTCCTATATGGGATTAACATACGACAAACGTATTGTAGAAGCAGCAATCAATGCAATCAAGAAGTACGGAACAGGTTGTGCCGGTTCCCGCTTTCTAAACGGAACATTGGATCTTCATGTTCAGTTGGAGAAAGAATTAGCAGAATTTGTTGGCAAAGACGATGCGTTGGTGTATTCAACTGGTTTTACTGTAAATTCTGGAGTGATTTCATGTCTGACAGGCCGTAATGACTACATTCTAGGTGACGACCGCGATCACGCCTCAATAGTTGACGGCAGACGTTTGTCAGTATCCACTTTCTTCCATTATAAGCACAATGATATGGAAGATTTGGAAAGAGAATTGAAGCGCTGCCGCCCCGACGCTATAAAGTTGATAGTGACAGACGGATTGTTCTCCATGGAAGGCGATTTAGCCAAACTTCCCGAGATAGTTGCTTTAAAGAATAAATACAACGCCTCATTGATGGTAGACGAAGCCCACGGTATAGGTGTTTTTGGTCGTCAAGGCCGAGGAACCTGTGACCATTTCGGTCTGACCGACGAAGTTGACCTTATCATGGGCACATTCTCCAAGTCGCTTGCCTCAATTGGAGGTTTCATAGCAGCCGACAGTGATACAATCAACTGGATACGCCACACCTCACGTACCTATATTTTCTCTGCTTCAAACACACCAGCCGCAACAGCAGCTGCATTGGAGGCTCTTCATATTATTCAGTCAGAGCCAGAACGTCAGGAAAACTTGTGGAAGATAACAAATTATGCCCTTGCCCAATTCAAGGAAGCCGGATTTGAGATAGGCGACACAGAAAGTCCTATTATTCCACTTTACGTACGTGACGTATCAAAGACATTTGAAGTGACCCGTAAAGCCTTTGAAAAAGGAATATTCATCAACCCAGTAATCCCGCCAGCTTGTGCACCACAAGACACGCTGGTACGTGTGGCATTGATGGCCACTCATACCAAAGAGCAAGTTGACCGTTGTGTATCAGCTTTATACGACAGTTTTAAAGAATTAGGCATTTTGGAATAAGATGAATACCTTCCCCACATAGAAAAGCTGCCATCCTTTACAATCTTGTAAAGTTTGGCAGTTTTTCTATTTATGGCAAGGCAGCAAGAGAAAGAATATGAAGGTCAATATAGATAATAGTTCAAAAATAACAAAAGGAATATCAAACATCCACGTCTTTTAAGACTCAACAAGGTAAAAAGAGAAAAGAGAGATTATGAAAAAGGCAAAGCTAATCCTGGAAGACGGCAGCACTTATGAAGGCATGTCGTTTGGTTATGAACGTAATGTGAGCGGAGAATTAGTATTCAGCACGGGAATGAGCGG
>AUXO010096465.1_pt1 | contig 11555 bp, 12 predicted proteins | sample 768731 | NCBI WGS metagenome assembly AUXO01 (sample SAMN02715735, study PRJNA202380) | gut metagenome | biome: sheep rumen | host: Ovis aries | place: New Zealand: Palmerston North | reverse complement strand
TCATCCATTTTAGAATATCTATAAGCAATATTACAAGTTCCTTCTTTACTTACCATACAAGCACCTATAGGATGTAATGGATTACATTCACCCCTAAATAAAGAACAATCTTCTGGTCTTGCCATTCCTCTTAAAATTGGTCCACATATACATCCTGTTGGAACTCCAGAACCTTCCGGTAATTCCATGTCAAATAATTTTCGTGCATTATGATCATCAAATTCTTTTTTGACTTCATAAACTGAATTAGGTATTTCTGGAAAACCTCTCCAAACCCTGCTTTCTACTTCAAAGACTTCTTCCATAGCTTCTTGAGCTTTAATATTACCTTCTTCTTTGACTGCACGAGTATATTCATTTTCTATTTTAGGATCATTATTCTTTTTCTGTTTAAGAATCATGTAAATAGATATTAATATGTCTATTGGATTAAAACCAGCGACAGCTTGAGGTATATTGTAATCTTCAGATAAAAATTCAAACGGTTTTGTACCAATGATAGTACATACATGACCCGGTTCTATTAATCCATCCAATTTTACTTCATCATGTACTAAAAAATCAAGTGCTGGTGGTATTAATCTATGACTTGATAATACTGAAAAATTTTCAGGAGGATTGCTTAATAATTCATTAGCTGTTGTAGGTGCTGTTGTTTCAAAACCTGCTGACATAAATACTACATCATTATCTAATTCTTTTGCAAGTTCAACTGCATTACCTACACCATAAACTATTCTTACATCTCCCCCTTCTGCTTTGACATCAGCTAATGATTTTTCAGTACCTGGCACTCTTATCATATCACCAAAAATTGTAACGGTAACACCCTGTTCAGCTAAGGAAACACATTCATCAATTTCTTGTGATGGTACTACACATACTGGACAACCAGGACCAGCGACAATCTGAACTTCTGGAGGCAACATTGACCTTATACCATTATACATTATAGTATGTTCATGAGAACCACAAACATGCATAATTTTCATTGGTTGTTTTATTTCATTTATTTTCTTAAGTATATCTTTAGTAAGATTTTTCATGTAAATAATACTCCTAATTAAGCAATTAATTGTAGAAAAATAATCATAAATAGTTAGTTATTTTTTTTAGAAAAAACTTTCTACTACTAAGTAATAATTTTAAAATTAAAATATTTATATTGTTGTACCGATATTATGTTATAATTATATTTTAAGAAGAAAATCCATAAATAACTAAATATTAAAAAAATAATATAGTATAATATAATAATAATTCTATAAATTCCTTTTAAATTAAGGAATTAGATAACAAAGACTTCACAATCACTAAAGAAGGTAATTAATATGCAAATTAGTGTAGTAGGTTTAGGTGTTGAAGGTCAAAAAGCAACAATATCTTTACTAAAACAAGGATTCAACGTGTATTCCTCAGATATCAATAGAAATATAAAATTAGATGTTCTGGATGAATATTTAGATGATTTAGGAGATAACTTAGATTTAGAAATCGGAAGTCATAATACCGATAAAATATTTAAATCAGATGCTGTAGCAGTTAGTCCTAGTTTGTTTGAAAAAGAAATATGCCAAAAAATTATTGAAAAAAATATTTTTATTTCAGATGTTTTGAATAAGCATAAAAAAATAAAAACAATAGCTGTTACAGGTACAAATGGAAAAACTACTACCAGTCACATGATATACCATATACTTAAAAATGAAAATTATAATGTTCTTTTAGGTGGAAACGGTGGTGGTGGTTTCGAAGGATATATTGACTTATTAGTACAAGCTAATCAAGAAGATGATTATGATTATTTGATTATAGAAGTCTGCGATATGACTCTTAAATTCTGTCAGTACGTTTTTGATATTGATATTGTTGTTGTTACTAATATTGGTTATGATCATATGGATGTTCATGGTTCCATTGAACATTATACTGAAGAGATTAGAGAATTTATTAATAATAAACCAAGTATATTAAATTTTAATGATGAAAATCTTAGAAAAATTAAAAATGAAAGTAAAGAACCATTATTTTTTAATATATACCAATATCCTCTAAATTTATTTGGTAAATTTAACTTACAAAACGCTGAAGCAGCAAGAGTTACCTGTTCCCAATTAGGTATTAAGAACGAAAATATAATTAAATCTCTTGAAACTTTCAAATCAGTTGAAGGCCGTACTATTAAACTAAAATATAACAATATGAATATTGTTGCAGGAAAAACTGATAATGTTGATGCTCTTAAAGCAGTTTTAGATGAAGAACAATTTGATATTTTAATTATTGGAACTGCCCGTGAAGGAGAAACATTTAGATTACATATTCTTGATTATATCAACACATATAAACCCAACACTCTTATAATATTCCCTGGACTTGAAGATACAACTTATGATTATATGGAATATCTAAATAAGTTAGGTTACGACCAGGACATAATAATTATTAAAAAAGTAGAAGATATTATCAATTACATTAACAATCAAAAAGACGTCAGTATATTCATTGGTGGTAATGGACAATCAAAAATTACCGAAATAATTAATATATTGTCACACTAATTTTTAATTTTTTTTATTACAAATAATAAATAATATCATACATTACATAACAATTTAAATAATAATATATATAAAATATTATTATTGTTAAAATAATAACTGTTTTTATAAAAATAATCTTGATTACTAATTAATTATAAAAAAAAGGGGGTTAAACTAACATATGGTAAAATTAAATAGTCCTTACATATTTATTGGATTATTACTAATAACAGTTCTGATTTCTGGTGTTATGGCTAGTTCATATGCTACAAATAATAACCAAACTACATTAATGTTCCATAATGGTTCAACAGTACAGTCAGGTGATACTTTATTAGATCCTGCTAATATGCAGAAAGTTCCTTTAGCTGCTGATATTTCTAATATAATAAGACCTTTAACAAAGTATCAAATACTAACAACATATTTGTCATTAATAACAGGTACAGCTCCTAAAGATATTATCAAAGATAGCACATATATTGAAGGAAATGGAGAGATATCAGATGATTTAAAAGGACCTGGAACTGTAATAATTGATAAAGATAACCGAGTATCAGTCAAACCAGCTGATCAAATGGTCTGGGGATATAAAATCCCATATATACTTGCGTTTAAAGACGGTAATTCCATTATACTAAAAGCAAATAATCAGACCATTAAAACTCTTAGTTATTCAGAAATCAACAATGATTCAGTTCCAACAGATTTTGTTTCTGCATCTGCACTCAAAACTTGGTTAAACAGTACTGCTGATGATGGAGACAATATTACTTTAGATTATGGTTTAGGATACTTTAATGATAACAGAAGTGCTGTATACGGAAAAGAAAATATCACAAAATATTTTGGTGAAAACACGTACAATTACATGCGAAATTTCACCCAAAGTGCACCAGTACTCGTATATGAACATAATGCAACAGAAACAGAAATAAGTAATGCTACAAGTACTGTTGAAAGTTTAGCTGGTTATCCAACAGAAATTCGTGCAGAAAATGCAAGAGAATTTGCACGAGGATGGAATGGAACTATCATACCACCACATACTTCAGCTCATGGAAAAGACAACGTAACTTTCACATCTATTGCTGAAGCAGAAGCAGCATCAGGTAGTGCAACACATGGTGTATGTCCAGCAGGAAGATCTTTAAGAGATGCTGTAATGAAAGTTGGAAGTCCATTACCAGTAGGTATGTCTGCAGGAGATGAAGCTATACTTTATGAATATTTACCTACAATTGATGTATCTGTAACCAATACAAGAGATTATCCAATAAAAATCATAATGTGGAGTGAAGGTGAAGGTGGAGCAACACAAATCTTTACAAAAATATATGAACTTAAAGATAATGCAACTTACGTAGATAATTCTACAAATGAAACAAGTGAATAACTATTCACTTACTTTTTTTTTCAAAATTAAAAATTAGTTACTTATTTTAATATAATCAAAATTTGATGTGAAAATATGGATTGTATAATTACAGCCGCAGGTAAAAATTCTAGAATGATAAATGATTTTATAAAAATGAATGAAGAACCCATACATAAATTAAAATTAGAAATTAACAATAAACCTATTTTTATCCATACAATAGAAAAAGTTCTAAATTCCAATATTGAAAATATCATAATTACATTAGGTCATTTTAAAGATGAACTTTATGATGTTCTTGAAGAATATGATTTATTAGACAAGGTGACAATTAAAATAAATCCCGAGTTAAATGTAGATTTATCTAAAACTATTGAAAATAGTATTAAAGATAATCCAGACAATTATTATTTATTTATGGCTGCTGATCAACCAACTATTACAAGTCAAACTATAAATAACCTCATAAACATTATCGATAATAGTGAAAATCCTGAAAATACCTTAAGCGTTCTTAGAAGACGAAAGACCGGATGGTTAGATACGGCAGAAGGTTTGGGTATGCCTTTTTGTTGTTATGGTAAATTATTATATAAATATTTGGTTGATGAAAATTCTAATCTTAACCCAATATTACGTAAAATGATTAAAAATGATGTTAAATTTTATGCTGTAAAAGAAGTAAATAACTTTGAATTAATGAATATTAATCATTATCAAGATTATTTAACTATAAAAAAAGAATTTGAAAAAAAATAATTAATCATTAATAATAGCTTGAGCATCATTTAATGTTAATGATATAATCATTTCTTCAGGTTTGATATCTGTGAAACCTCTAGAACCTCTACATCCAAAAGTTATATTAGATTCACCTGTTTTGTATGGTATAGAAACTGCATCAGCACATAAAGATTGTTTTCCTGAAAAATCAGCTTTAAATCTATTATTACATTTATTCATATATTTTTGAGCTACAGTTAACGTTTGTAAAGGTATTCCGTAAATTAATATTGCATCAGGAACAAATGTGGCTTTTTCTAATGGAGCATAACCTACAGCCCCCATTTTTTCATCAAGTTTATATGCTCCTTTCATTTCTTGTTCAGTTAATCCTAAAGCATATGCTCCTCTAGGACAAGTTTGTTCTTCAAGTGTGGCATATCCAAATTCTTCATCCATTGCCGTATCAAAAACATGCTGACAGTGCGTTTTTGGTTCAACTTTAGATAAATTTTCTTTAGCTTCATCTTCTGTTTTGAATAATTTAACGGCTACTGGACTTTTATCTAAATTTAACATTTCTTTTAATTTTTGAGACATTTCTTGATAATCATTATTACTAACAGCCATTCTTATTAACTCCCTAAATTTTAGTTCGGTTATATAAGAATATTTTTTTATTTAATAATAAATATTTCCATGAGTAAAACAAGATAAAAAGTTTTTGAAAAAAAAGAGAAAAAAAATAGAATAATATTTTATATTTTAAGCATTTAATGTATAACATCAGTTAATTCTTTGATTTTTTTGTAGGTGTCTTCTGTTTCCTCAACAACAGTTCCTGTAATAATAATATCAGCACCAGCATCTCTAACTTCTTTTGCATCTGCTGCTGTTCTTATACCACCACCTACAATTAGAATTAAATTTGTTAATTTTTTAACTTTCATGATAAAATCTAAAGGTACATGTGAATCCGCACCAGAACCTGCTTCCAAATAAATTACTTTCATCCCCAAAAATTCTGCAGCTAAAGAATACGCTACAGCCAAATCAGATTTATTTCTTGGAATTGGTTTTGCATCGCCAACCCAACCAACAGTTCCTCCCGGTTCAACAATTAAATAACCCATAGGAATTGTTTCCAATCCCATTTTTTTAACGGATGGTGCTGCTAGTGCTTGAGCTCCCATTAACCAATATGGATTATTTGAATTTAATAAACTCATAAATAATACAGCATCAGCATATTTACTAACACCAGTAACATTACCTGGGAATAATATAACCGGCAAATCCACATTTTCTTTTAATGCTTTAACTGTTTGATTTAATTCATCCTGATCTGTTATAGAACCACCAATCAATAGTGCATCAGTTCCAGCTTTTTTAGCTTCTTGTGCCATTATAACGGCTTCATCAGGTGTTTGTTCATCAGGATCTATTAAGGTTATGTGCAATTTATGATCCTTTAATGTTTCATTTATATAGTTTTCAACATTCATAATTAATACCAACTAATAATAATTATACCTATTATTATTCTCTTTAGAAATTATTATTTATAATATTTAATGAAATTAAATGAAAAATATCAAATCAAAAACAAGACAATGTCAAAAAAAGTAAAAATAAAAATAAAAAAAAAGTAGCAGGATATAAAAATAAACGCGTCTATCCTCTTGGTTCTTTAGCTTTGTATCTTAAACCTTTGTATCCACATTTTCTACAAGATTTAGCACCTGCAGGGTTTCTAGCATTACATTTTAAACAGATTTTTACGTTGAATATTCTGTTTTCAGCTTCTTCAAATTTTGCCATATTATTTTCCTCCCAAAAATTCATTTTGTATTTTTACTACTTCTGTACTGTTTTTTGCCTCACTATAGGCTTCTAATAAATTCTCATTAAGTGTTATAAATGTATGACCCCATTTAAATTGATTCATTAAATCAATAGCTTCATCTTTATATCCTACAATATATAAAGTAGCACTTAAAGCTTCAGCTGTTGATAAGATACAAGGTTTACCATAATTTACAGGATTTGCTGCAACTAAAAATGGAAGTAATCTATGATGTCGTTTAGATTTAAAATTAAACGATGAATTTTTTAACCTTTTCCATGAACAATCCAATGCAGATAACCCATATTTAGTAATTTGATCCTTATCTTCCAGTGATACTGACTTTTTTGCTTCAGCATCTAATATTATAGCATTATATGGTATTTTACGCATATTATGAGTAATCTGTACCCTATTCTGTTTTTCTAATTTTACAGAGGTACATTTCTTTGGATCACACTCACGAGAGTGATAAATTACAATTTTCATTCTTCAACCAAATATAATGAGTTATTATCTTATTACATATTACTATTTTCTAAGAATAATAAATTATTAGAATAGTATATATTAGTTATAAACTTTAGTTAATAAAAAGATTTCTATAAATAAAATGAATAATTACCCTTAAACTGATATAAAAAATAATAATTTCTTTAAAAATAATGAAAAAAAAATAAGAAAAAAAAAGTATAAACAATCAAAAATTTATATAAAACTACTAAAATAAATTTAAACCGTTATTATAAATAAAGTTTAGGTTAATATTATGGAAATAAATTTTTACACATTAATAGGTCAAATAGTCATTCTTATGATTGTACTTTTAATTATTTTAATATTCGTGACTTTAATATTAGGTAATTACTTATTAAAGAAAAGAAAATTATTGTTTCCAAATATTTTATTATTTGGATTGAATATCACATATCCTGTGATTAAACACATTTTAAAAAAATTAAATCTTGACGATTTAATCATAGATAGAATAAGTATTGATTTGAGAAATACTTTAAATAAACAAAAATTTGAAAATATAGATTCAAAAGATGTTATCATTGTATTACCTCATTGTTTAAGAAGTATTGATTGTCCGGCTAAACTAGGACCTATAGGAATTGAATGTATAAACTGTAATAAATGTGATATAGGTATTATAAAAGAAATTGGAGATAAAAAAGATATAACGACATATATTGTACCAGGATCAAGTTTTATAAAAAATGTTTTAAAAGTAAAACCATTCAAAGCTGTTATTGGAGTAGCTTGTCCAATAGATTTAAATAAATCAATGACTGCACTATCTAAATTTGCACCCCAAGGTGTTTATTTACTAAAAGATGGATGTATAAATACAATAGTTGATATTGATGAAGTAATTGCTTTAATTAATAAAACCCACCCTATTACAAATTATTCTAGAGAATATTACTAAGTATTAATCAGATATTTAGAATTTTTTCTATAATTTAAACTTTTTTTTTATTTTGAGTGTCCGACAAAATTGATTTTTTTGTTGTTTTGTAATTTTTTTATTTATAAATTTTAGTTTATGTTTAATAATTAATCATTAAAAAGAATGATAATCATTAATTAATAACTAAAAAATAATAATGATAAAAAATAAAATATTATTAATGATTATATTGAGGATTAGCAGATGAAAAAAATTGCAGTTAGTAGTAAAGAAAATGGAAAAGTTGAACATTTTGGTAAGTGTGAATATTTTTTAATTTATAATTATGATGAAAATAATCATACAATTGAATATGAAAATGTAATTGTTTCATCCAAAGATTATAATGGTACCGAAGAATGGGAAAAATCTGCAAATGCCATAGAAGGTTGTGATATAGTTATCTGTGGAAAAATAGGTATGGTAGCTAAAGCAAATGTAGATTTAATGGGCATAAAAGTCATTGAAGATGAAGGTACTGTTGAAAATGTACTTGATAATTTCATTAAAATTGAAACAAACAAAGACAACATAATTTTATAATTTTACTTCTCCCCCTTTCTAAAAATCTCATTTTGATATAATTCAAAAATAAATTGTATGACTTCAAGATTTTTGAATGAAAATAAATTGAATTTTATATTTTTCTAGTTAAATGATATTTATAATAAAATAAAAAATAGTAGCATCAATCTTGGATATTATTAATTAAAATTTAATAGATATTTTATAAAGGATTTTTAAATGAATAGATGGGGAAAACAATAAAATGAAAGATGAATTAATATACAAGCTATTTGAAACCTTGTATGGTACTTCTTTTAATAGAATATTATTAAAAGGAAATATTGAAAACGGATATGAACGTCATCTTATACGAAATATCAAAGAATTATATGAAAATTATGAAAAAACAGATTATGCTAATGAATCCTTCATAAGTGTATATGATTTTGATGAAGATGTAGATATCACAAAATGGTTCAGAAGTGACATTGCATTATACGAAAAACATAGTATAAAAAATTGTATTATTATAAGATTCCGAGAAAATACAGACATACTTAAAGAAGAAACTGAAAAATCATCAGAACTTCAGAAATTTATGTTTATTCGTAGAAGCATTAATTTAGGATTTAATAAAAAAATTATAGAAGAATGTAAAAAAACAGCTTCATTTATAAAAGAAATATACGATTTAAACTCTTTAACCATATTTAATGGATATGATGAATGTCAACTTTATATATTTTTTAATACATTGAATCTTAAAAACGCTCAAGAAACATTATATTATTTCTATAATTTTATAGAGAATCAGTTAAATTTAGAAAATATTAATTATGAGCAGATTGAACCATTTTCACAAGTAACTAAATTACCGGGAACTCAAAATAAAAACACAAGATTATATTCAAAACCTTTTAATTTAGAATGGGATTACATGACAATTATAAAAAATTGTGAAAATAAAAAAATGAATGAAATAAACTTCGAAAAAAATGATTCTGAAATTTTTAAACAAATCTTAATTTCAGTAGATGACGAGATAACAAATAATTCAAGAATAAGTAATGAAAGATTAAACGAATTATTTAACCCAACACTTTAAATTCATCTTTCTTATTACCCACCTATTCTATATAAACTTTTTTTTAAAAAAAAAAATGATAGCATCCAACAAAAAAGTAGTTCTTATTTTTCCAATAATTATTGAAAAATTTAATTAGTTATAATAAAAAACAAATCCTTTAATAACATTTATATTATACAAAAAATATAATGATATATAGCTTTATAGACTAGGTTAATGGTAAATTTAATCTATGTATAATAGATTGTTATAAAGAAATATGGCATTTGCCATCGTATCTAATTTTTTTATAAAAAACTAAGTTTTATTTACTGTATAACCTGACGGATTTTTCAAACAATAAATTGAAAACTTTAATTAAAATAATACACGGAAAAAAAGACAGTAACTAGTTTACTCTCTTTATTTAATATAATTATCACAATTTAAAAGAATTATAAAATAATTTGCTGCAATATTTTTAAAAAAAAAATAAAGGAGATTGATAAAATGGCAAAAGCAAGAAGACGAGTACGTGATACATGGAAAGAAAAAGTTTGGTATGAAATTTTAGCACCACAAGACTTTGAAGAAGCAAGTTTAGGAACAAGCCCTGCAAGAGAACCTGAAATGTTAGTAGGTCGTAAAATAGAAACATCTATGCGTGAATTAACAGGTGATTTCAGCAGACAATACATTAAATTATTCTTTGAAGTAGATCATGTAAGTGGAGAAGTAGCTCACACAGTATTCAAAGGTCACAAAGTAACAACAGATTACGTACGTAGTATGATTAGAAGGGGAACAAGTCGTATAGACACAATAACTGATGCAACTACTAAAGATGGTAAAAAACTTAATGTTCACATGTTAGCAATAACTTTAAAACGAGCAAAAGCTTCACAACAAAGATTCATCAGAGAAACAATGCATGACAAAATCATAGAACTTGCAGCTGAAAAAACTTTAGATGAATTAGTTAAAGACATTATATCTGGTAAATTTGCTTCAACCATATATCATGAAGCTAAAAAAATCTACCCACTCAAAAAAGTAGAAACCATAAAAACAAGAGTTATCTAATTTTAGATAATTATTCTTTTTTTAAATATTTTTTTCTTAATTTATAATACTTTTTTTTCTATCAAAAAAAATATTTTTGTCAAATACCCAAGTTAACTTTAATTAAACTCAAATTTGTTTTTATATCATGGAATTAATAGATAAACATATTATTTATTAAATATAAAAATTAATATATGATTCAATTAATATTTCTAATAATTTGTTTAGTACTAGGACTAGTAGTGTATTATACAGGAGCACTTGATTTTTCAGGTTCTGCTTTTATGACAATTATTGGAATATTTATTGTGATGACCAGAGGATTTAACTGGTTAGCAGTACTTTTACTATTTCTTATTTTAGGTTCTGTATTTACTAAATTTAAATCAGACTATAAAAAACGAATTGGACTAGTTCATGAAAAACGTACAATAAAAAATGTCATATCAAATGGAATAGTTCCTATTATCATGATAATGATTGGTAATTACCCTGGTTTTATTGGTTCTGTATCTACAGCCACTGCTGATACATTAGCTAGTGAAATAGGTGTTCTTAGTCAACCTGTGATGATTACAAACAGACAGAATGTTAAACCAGGAACTGATGGTGGAGTATCATTACTTGGAACATCAGCAGGATTAATTGGAGCTGTGATAATAGGCATTACATCATATATATTAAATATATCTCCTGACATTAAAATCAGTATTCTGATAGCGATAGTAGCTGGAATGATTGGTTGCTTTGCAGATAGTCTTTTAGGTGCAACATTAGAACGTAAAGGACTTTTTAACAATGAACATGTTAACTTAACTGCCACAATAATCGGAGCATTAGTTGGTATCATTATAGCAAACATTTTATAATTGGAGAGGAAATAAGATGAAAGGAATTATTTTTGTGTTAGATGGAATGGGTGATAGACCTGTTAAAGAATTAGGAGATAAAACTCCTCTTGAAAGTGCAAA
>AUXO017793553.1_pt1 | contig 11556 bp, 21 predicted proteins | sample 768731 | NCBI WGS metagenome assembly AUXO01 (sample SAMN02715735, study PRJNA202380) | gut metagenome | biome: sheep rumen | host: Ovis aries | place: New Zealand: Palmerston North | reverse complement strand
ATCTGTGCAGAGAGAGCTTCCGCATTGACGCCCGGTACGGGGATAGCTGACCCGATGCGATAGATAAGCAGCATTGCCAGGGTAAAGAAAATCTTACCTCGGATTTCTTTACTTCTGAACAAACTTGCAAATGTATGCATCATGATTACAGCACCTCGGCTGTTCCGCCTGCTTCTTCAATAGCTTTTACTGCTGTCTTTGTAAACTTGTCAGCCTGTACGGTAAGCTTCTTTTCAAGCTTGCCCTGGCCAAGGATCTTCAGACCGTCGAGCTTCTTCTTGACGAGTCCTGCTTCCTTAAGGGAATCAAAGTTTACAACTGCGCCTTCTTCAAAGCAGTTCAGCGCTTCAACATTCACAATTGCATATTCCTTGCGGGACATGTTTGTGAAGCCTCTCTTAGGAATTCTCTTGAAGAGAGGTGTCTGGCCGCCTTCGAATCCGATTGCAACGCCGCCGCCGCTTCTCGCATTCTGACCCTTGTGACCTTTGCCGGCAGTTTTGCCTGTGCCTGAGCCCTGGCCTCTTCCGATTCTCTTGGATACGAAGCGGGCACCTTCATTTGCTTTCATTTCATTCAACTTCATGACTGCACCCTCCTTAACGTACTTCAGTGACCTTCAGATCACGTGCCTTGGCTACCTGCTCAACTGTCTTCATGCTTCTGAGAGCGTCCAGTGTAGCATATACAACGTTTACCGGTGTACGGCTGCCGATGACCTTGGAGAGGACATCGCTGATGCCAGCCAGTTCCAGAATGGAACGGACTGCACCGCCGGCGATAACTCCGGTACCGGGAGCAGCGGGCTTCAGCATGACGCTGCTTGCGCCGTGTCTGCCGAGTGCTGTGTGCGGTACTGTACGGTTATCTTCAACGAGCTGTACGCGGAATACGCTCTTGTTTGCTGCTTCTGTTGCTTTCTTGATTGCATCAGGAACTTCTGCTGCCTTGCCCATGCCGAATCCGACTCTGCCCTTGTGGTCACCTACAACCACGAGTGCTGCGAAACGCATTCTGCGTCCGCCCTTGACGGTCTTGCTGACACGGTTAATGGAGACTACGACATCGTCGAACTCTTTAGGCTCACGAGGTTTTCTGAATGGTTTACGTTCTGCCATATTTATCTCCTTTCCCTTAGAACTTCAGTCCGGCTTCTCTGGCTGCATCTGCCAGCGCCTGAACTCTACCGTGATATACATAACCGCCGCGGTCAAATCTTACGGATTCGATCTTGGCATCGAGACACTTTTTAGCAATGTCAGCACCGACCTGCTTTGCAGCATCGATGTTTCCGCCATGCTCAAGCTTCAGAAGCTCAGAGCTGGAAGCAAGCAGTGTTCTGCCTGTTGTATCATCGATAATCTGTGCATAGATGTGCTTGTTGGAACGGAACACGTTCAGCCGAGGGCAGTCGGGAGTTCCGCTGACGACACGGCGTACACGCTTGTGTCTGCGAATGCGTTCTGCATTTTTATCTGTTTTCTTCAGCATCTTACTCTCTCCTTTCCCTTACTTCTTAGCTGCCGTCTTGCCTTCCTTACGACGGACATGCTCATCCTTATAACGGACACCCTTTCCGCCATAAGGTTCAGGTTTCTTGGCTGCTCTTACATTTGCGGAGAATTCGCCGACTCTCTGCTTGTCAATACCAGTGATGACAACTGTTGTTGCATCCGGTGCTGTGACAGTCAGATCTGACGGGATTGTGAATTCAACCGGGTGTGAGAAGCCAACGTTAAGTGTCAGCTTGTTGCCGGCAACTGCAGCACGGTAACCGATACCGACGATCTGCAGTGTCTTTGTGAAGCCTTCATGGCAGCCTTCGATCATGGAGTTGAGCAGAGCTCTTGTTGTACCATGCAGCTGCTTTGTGTGTTTTTCTTCATTCGGACGTGTAACTGTGATTGTTCCGTCCTTGTTCTCGATTCCCATAAGCGGGGAGAACTTGCGAGTCAGAGTTCCCTTGGGGCCCTTGACTGTCACCTCATTCCCCTCAGCGATGGTAACTTCCACGCCGCCGGGAACGGTAATCGCCTTATTTCCGATACGTGACATTTTACTATCCTTTCCTTATTTACCAGATGTACGCAACGACTTCGCCGCCTGCGTGCTTTTTACGAGCATCTCTGTCTGTCATCATACCCTGGCTTGTGGAAATGATGGCAATGCCGAGACCGTTCATGACGGACGGAACCGCATTCTGCTTAGCATAAACGCGGAGACCCGGCTTTGAAATACGCTTAATGCCGCTGATGACCTTTTCTTTGTTCGGGCCGTATTTCAGAACGACTGTCAGTTTCTTCTCAATACCCTCACCGGATACGGAGTAGTTGTTGATATAACCTTCCTGCTTCAGGATACGGGCAATTTCAACCTTGACCTTTGATACAGGAGTGACATCAACTGTTTCCATGTTTGCCGAAACACCATTGCGGATTCTTGTGAGCATATCGGCGATAGGATCTGTCATATTCATCTTTATGTTCCTCCTTTACCAACTGGCCTTCTTGACTCCCGGAATCTGACCCTTGTAAGCCAGTTCACGGAAGCAGATACGGCAGACTTTGTACTTGCTCAGTACGGAGTGCGGACGGCCGCATCTCTGGCACCGTGTGTATTCTCTTGTAGAGAACTTTGCAGGACGGCTCTGCTTTACTTTCATTGATGTCTTAGCCATGGTTTAGCCCTCCCTCTTTACAAACGGCATGCCCAGACCTGCGAGCAGTGCATACGCTTCTTTGTTCGTATTCGCAGTTGTGACGATTACGATATCCATACCGCGGACCTTGTTGACCTTATCGAAGTTGATTTCCGGGAAGATCAGCTGTTCCTTGACGCCGAGTGTGTAGTTGCCGCGGCCATCGAATGCCGTAGCGCTGACACCGCGGAAGTCACGGACACGCGGCAGAGAGACATTGACCAGCTTGTCGAGGAATTCATACATACGCTCACCGCGCAGTGTGACTTTGCAGCCGATCAGCATGCCTTCACGAAGCTTGAAGTTCGCAATGGACTTCTTTGCCTTTGTGATCACCGGCTTCTGACCGGAGATCTGTGTGAGTTCAGCTACTGCTTCTTCCAGGGCCTTCGGATTGACGATAGCGTCACCGACACCCATGTTGATAACGATCTTTTCAAGCTTAGGAGCCTGCATGGAGCTCGTATAGCCGAATTCCTTAATCAGGGAAGGCTTTACTGTTTCCTTGTATTTCTGTTCGAGACGATTCATTACTTTTTGCCTCCCTTACCTGACTTCTTGGACTTTTTGCCGCCTTCAAGCTTGACGTTGGAAGCGTCGATCGGAGCTTCATGCTCAACGATGCCTCCGTCCGGATTAGCCTGGGTCGGCTTCAGTGCCTTCTTAACGATGTTGACACCTTCAACGATGATCTTGTTTGTCTTCGGATTAACAGCCTTGACTTCGCCTGTTGTTCCTTTGTAGTGGCCGGTAATGACCGTAACTGTATCGCCTGTTTTGACCTTCATCGTGCCACCTCCTTAAAGTACTTCCGGTGCGAGGGAGACAATCTTCATGTAACCCTTATCACGAAGTTCTCTTGCAACCGGTCCGAAGATACGTGTTCCTACCGGAGTCAGATCTTCCTTGATGATGACTGCGGCATTCTCATCGAACTTGATATAGCTTCCGTTTTCGCGGCGCAGACCATATACGCTGCGGACGATAACACACTTGACGACCTGTCCCTGCTTGACGGATCCGTTCGGAATCGCGGACTTGACAGAGCAGACAACAACATCGCCGATGTTGGCTGACTTACGTCTGCTGCCACCCAGGCAGCGGATTACCAGTAACTCCTTAGCACCGGTATTGTCAGCGACCTTCAATCTGCTTTCATTTTGAATCATTGCTTTCTCCTCCCAGTGTTTAAAGAATTACTGCTTTCTCAACAATTCTGACAAGACGGAAGTGCTTGTCCTTGGACAGCGGTCTTGTCTCCATGATTTCAACAACATCACCGACCTTAGCTTCGTTGTTCTCATCATGTGCTTTGAAATTCTTGGAATCTTTTACGCGCCTTCCGTACAAAGGATGGCTCTTCGAAGTATCGACTTCAACAACGATGGTCTTTTCCATCTTGTCGGAGACGACGACGCCGCGTAATACTTTACGACTGTTTCTTTCCATCTGTCTGCCCTCCCTTATTCGCTCTTAGCGCGCTCGCGCTCTGTGATGACTGTCTTGATGCGGGCGATCGTCTTGCGAACGTCCTTCATGTGAGCCGGATTCTCAATTCCGCCTGTAGCCTGCTGGAAGCGCAGGTTGTACAGTTCTTCCTTAAGAGATTCGATCTCCTTTACGAGCTCTTCGCTGCTCATATCTCTGATTTCTTTAACATTCATGATTACTCGCCCTCTTCTTTCTTAATAAAGCGGGTCTTGACGCAGAGCTTATGGGAAGCAAGGCGCAGCGCTTCACGAGCTACTTCTTCGCTGACACCGTCGATTTCAAAGAGAATTCTTCCCGGCTGTACAACTGCTACCCAGTGGTCAGGAGCACCTTTACCACTACCCATACGGACTTCAAGAGGCTTCTTTGTCTTAGCCAGCTGAGGGAAGACTTTGATCCAGACTTTACCGCCACGATCCATATAACGTGTCATGGCAACACGCGCAGCTTCCAGCTGGTTGCTGCTTACATAAGCACCTTCATCGGCAACCAGTCCGAACTTACCGAAAGCAAGCTCACGGCCTGCCTTGGCGCGTCCTTCATAGCTGAGACGATGAGGTCTTCTGTACTTAGTACGATTCGGCATTAACATGGTTATTCATTACCTCCCTGTGCTTCTGTGCGGGCGGCAGCGGGTGCTGCTTCAGCAGGTGCGGCGTTACCGGCTGCGTTTGCAGGTCTCGGTGTACGCGGGCGTCTGTCGTTGCGGTTGCGGTTGTTGCCGCGGCGGTCCCTGTTCGGGCGGGATGCCGGTGCTTCAGGTTCCTTAACCATCTGTCCCGGAAGAACTTCTCCACGGCAGATCCAAACCTTAACGCCGAGCTTTCCGTATGTTGTGTGCGCTTCATCCCAGGCATAGTCGATGTCACTGCGCAGTGTGTGCAGCGGAACGACACCCTGTGAATATCCTTCGGAACGGGCAATTTCTGCACCGCCCAGACGGCCGGAAGCCAGAGTCTTGATACCCTTAGCGCCGGAACGCATTGTCTGCTGGATTGCTTTCTTCTGAGCAATACGGAAGGACTGACGCTGTTCGAGCTGTTCGCAGATCTTGCGGGCAACGATTGCTGCGTCGAGATCCGGATTAGCGATCTGAACAACTTCAATCTTGATGTTCTTGCCGTTTGTCAGCTTAGCAAGCTTAGCCTTGAGAGCTTCCATACGGTCCTTGCCGCTCTCGTCCTTACCGACAGCAGCACCCGGTCTTGCGCAGCGGATGATGACTTTGCAGTCGTTCTTGGACATACGCTCAATCTCTACGCGGGAGATATAAGCATCGTGCAGTTCCTTGGCAAGGAATGTACGGATCTTTACATCTTCGTTCAGAAGATCTCCGAAATCAGCTTTTTCTGCGTACCATCTGGATTCCCAGTCACGGATCACACCGACGCGCATGCCGATAGGGCTTACTTTCTGTCCCATATTTCTGATCTTCCTCCCTTACTTCTCTGTAACCACTACTGTGATGTGGCTTGTTCTCTTAAGAATCTGTGAAGCACTGCCTTTAGCTCTGGGCATCCATCTCTTCATGGTAACGCCCTCGTCTGCGTAGCATGCTTTTACATACAGCTTGGAACCATCCATCTGATGATTGTTCGTTGCGTTTGCGGCAGCGCTCTTGACGACCTTGCCTACAGCTGCAGCAGCCTGATTCGGCATGAATCTGCAGATTGCAAGAGCTTCGTCAACATCCTTACCGCGGATCAGGTCGAGCACAAGGCGGGCTTTGCGCGGAGTGACTCGAACTGTCTTAGCAGTTGCCTTTACATCCATGTTCTATTTCTCCTCCTTACGCCTGCTTGTCACCGTTAGCTGCTGCGAGAATAGCTGCAGAAGCAGAACGCTGACCGCCGATTACCTTGTTGTCGCCGTGACCGCCGTATCTGCGGGTCAGAACGAATTCACCAAGCTTATGTCCGACCATATCCTCGGTAATGTATACCGGGATGTGTTCCTTGCCGTTATATACCGCGAATGTGTGTTCCACGAAACTCGGGTAAATGACTGAACGGCGGGACCAGGTCTTGATGATTTCTTTTTTGTTTGCCGCGTTCTGTGCTTCAACCTTCTTCATCAGGTGTTCATCACAGAATGGGCCTTTTTTAACACTTCTGGACATCTTTCATTTCTCCTTTCAGTTATTTACCGTTCCTTCTGCTCATAATCAGAGCGTTGGAAGCTTTCTTAGTCTTACGTGTCTTAACACCCATAGCCTTCTTGCCCCAAGGTGTCATAGGAGACTTACGTCCGATCGGCGTACGGCCTTCACCACCACCATGAGGATGGTCGACAGGGTTCATAGCTGAACCACGGACAGTAGGACGGATTCCCTTCCATCTGTTGCGGCCTGCCTTACCCCAGCTGATCAGGCTGTAGTCTTCATTACCGACAACACCGATTGTTGCACGGCACTTAGCGAAGACCTTGCGGACTTCACCGCTCGAGAGACGGAGTGTTGCATACGGACCGTCGAAACCGAGGATCTGTGCGGAGCATCCGGCAGCACGTGCCATCTGACCGCCCTTGCCCGGTGTCATTTCAACGCAGTGTACGAATGTACCTTCAGGGATGTTCTTGAGCTCCATTGCGTTGCCGACTTTGATATCTGCAGACTCGCCGCTGATGACTTTAGCACCGACTTCGAGGTTCTGCGGGCAGATGATGTAGCGCTTCTCACCGTCTTTGTAGTTGATCAGAGCGATGTTTGCGTTACGGTTAGGATCGTATTCGATCGCAGCAACGGTTCCTTCGATACCGTCTTTATTTCTCTTGAAGTCAACCAGTCTGATCTTCTGCTTGGCTCCGCCGCCATGATGGCGTGTTGTAATGCGGCCTGTGTTGCCGCGTCCGCCGGTCTTCTTCTTCGTAACAACCAGACTCTTCTCAGGCTCTGACTTAGTGATGCGGTCATTGCTGAGAGTTGACATGTTACGGCGGCCGTTGGTCGTCGGCTTATACTTAATGACTGTCATTTTCTCTTTCTTTCCTTTCGCAATTTATCCGGAGATAGCGTCTTCCTCCGATAGTTGAATCTTTACTGATTCTCGTCTCCGAACAGGCTGATATCCTGTCCCTCAGGCAGCTTGACGATCGCTTTGCGGACCGCATTTGTCTTGCCTTCATAACGTCCCATTCTCTTTGTCTTCGGACGGACGTTGACGATGTTAACCTTTTCAGGCTTGATGTTATAGATTTCTTCGATTGCAAGGGCAACAGCAGTCTTGTTGGCATCCTTTGCTACTTCGAAGTAGATCTTGTTTCCTTCCGCATTATCACGCATGCTCTTTTCCGTGATGATCGGGCGGATGATAATATCACGTGCACTCATTATGCGAATACCTCCCCTGCCTTGGCAGCTGCGGCTTCCGTGAATACAATGTTGTCCGCGTTGACGATGTCATAGACATTGAGTTCGCTGACATTTACGAGCAGCGCGTTCGGAATGTTGCGCATTGACAGATAAGCGTTGTCATAGTCTTCCGAAGCATCCGCAACGAACAGTGTCTTGCGGTCGAAGTCAAACGCGTTCATCAGAGCGGCAGCCTTCTTTGTCTTGATCTCATCGAATGCGAGATTTTCAAGAACTGTAAGCTTTGTTTCAGCCAGCTTCTCGCTGAGAGCGCTGCGGAGCGCCAGACGGCGGACCTTGCGGTTCAGCTTGTAGCCGTACTTGCGGGGATGCGGGCCGAATGCGATAGCGCCGTGTCTCCACTGTGTAGCACGTGTGGAACCCTGACGTGCGCGGCCTGTGCCCTTCTGACGGAACGGCTTCTTTCCGGTGCCGGAAACGAACGCTCTTGTCAGTGTGCTGTGCGTGCCCTGTCTCATACCTGCCTGGTAGACGAGGACTGCATCGTAGATCGCCTGCTGATTCGGTTCAATTCCGAACACAGCGTCAGAGAGCTCAATGGATTTCACCACTTCAGCTGCCTGATTGTATACATCAATCTTTGCCATTGTTTGCCTCCTCTACTTTCAGTTGTTTTCAGCCGCTGTTTCTTCAGCAGCCGCATAAGATACAAGCTCATCAACCTTAACCTGCTTGACCGGCTTAACTGTTGTCTTGATAACAACCAGTCCCTTGCGCGGTCCCGGTACGTTGCCCTTGACGAGGATGTATCCTTCCTCTGCATCAGCCTTGATGACTGTCAGATTCTGGTTTGTTGTTGTTTCCGCTCCCATGTGTCCCGGAAGAACGAGGCCCTTGTTTACGACACCGTTGTTACGGCCGTTTGTAGCCAGGGAACCGATGTGGCGGTGATGGCCTGAACCGTGAGATTTCGGACCGATCGTACCGTTGTTGCGCTTGATCTGACCGGCATATCCTTTACCCTTGGATGTGCCTGTTACATCGACGACATCACCTGCCGCGAAGATGTCAGCTTTGATTTCGCTGCCGACTTCAGCACCCATGAGTTCATCAGCCTTGATCTCTCTGATGTACTTCTTCGGAGCTGTGTTTGCTTTCTTTGCATGGCCGATAGCAGCCTTGGTTGCACGGTGTTCCTTCACATCTTCATAACCAAGCTGAAGTGCTTCGTAGCCGTCAACTTCCTTTGTCTTCTTCTGCAGCACGACATTGGGATTGACTTCAATGACGGTTACCGGAATCAGTGTTCCTTCGACCGTGAAGACCTGTGTCATGCCGACCTTGCGTCCTAAGATACCTTTCATCTAAATATCACCCGGTCCTTTCCTTAAAGCTTAATCTCGATGTCAACTCCGCTCGGCAGGTCAAGTCTGCTGAGCGCATCGATGGTTTCAGCACTCGGACCGATGATCTCGATCAGTCTCTTGTGCGTACGGATCTCGAACTGTTCACGTGAATCCTTGTACTTGTGAACTGCACGCAGAACCGTAATTACTTCCCGTTCAGTCGGGAGCGGAACAGGTCCGACGATTTTCTTTGCGCCGTGGCTGGAAGCAGTTTCAACAATCTTCTTGCTTGCTGCATCCAGGTTCCTGTTCTCGTAAGCCTTCAAGCGAATTCTTACAGAATTTTTTGCCATGAATTTTTCCTCCTTATATTCATTCTGTCTTTCCGACAGATCGCTCAGTGGAAATTCCCCGGTTATCACGCTACCATGACAACGCATTTCAGCGTGCCGGCAACCTCCCACGTCCACACGAGTGCTTTGATATACTATCATTCCTAAAACCGCATTGCAAGCACTTTTTTCGATATTTAACCGGTTTATCACTTTCCGCCGTTTTTTGGCAATTTTAAGGGTATCCGCCGGTTCCGTGACATCTGCGAAACCGAAATTTTTATACGGAAAGCAAAAAAACCGCACGGTTTTTCAACCGTACGGTCTGTGTATGTGTAAGTTATCCTCTGTTCTTCTTTTCGGTCTGTTCCATGTGCAGCTTCAGAGCACCGATTAGATTTGCATCTGCACCGAAGCAGCATCTGACAATTGCCGGCTCGGTCAGCGGGAAACTGTCCATATGCCTTACAAAGGCATCATGGGTCTCCTCACGGATGGCTTCAATCAGTTCGGGTGCTTCCGAAATGCCGCCGCCAATGGCCACAACCCCTACATCCAGCACAGCCTGAAGAGCAAGAATCGAAGAAGCGATTGCTTTGGATACATACTGCAGTGTTCCGCATGCATCGGCATCCCCTTCTCTTACTTTTGCAAAGAATTCCTCACCGGAAACCTTCTGGTCCAGCGTCAGTCCCTTCCGGTGCATATATTCGATGATATATCCGTTGGCTGAGGCATAGGACATCATATACGGTGAACCGCGGAACATTCCCTGCAGATCCGTATGCGGATCATAACCTGCTGTAATCGCCGGCTGGTCATATATGAAGTGGCTCAGTTCACCGGCCGTGAATGTCGTGCCGAGATAGACCCTGTGATCAATGATCACACCGCCGCCGGTTGCCGTACCCATGACGATGACCAGACCGTTGGCATAGTCTTTGACTGCACCTTTCCAGGCTTCTGCAGCTGCGGCGCATTTTCCGTCATTGCCTACCGTTACGGGGCATCCGAAGCGTTCGGAGAGAATTTCCCCGACATGGCATCCTCTGAGCAGATGGGTCAGGGCGCCTGCGGAAACGGAGATACCTTTGTCGGTATCGATCTTACCGGGCATGGATACTGCACATGCCTCAATGCGGTCTTTATACTGATCACCGATTTCTCCCATCACCTTAAAGAAATCTTCTGCCGTTGTATGCGGTGTGGGAACTTTGCCGTGTTCAGTGAGATTGCCTTCTTCGTCAGAGAGAGCGTACTTGATGAATGTTCCGCCGATATCGAATACCAAATATTTTGCCATGACTGCGCCTCCGGAATTTACTTTTTTATCATACACGATTCATCACAGCACAGCCGCAAACACAACAATATATGCAAAATCTCTGCGCCTATATGATAAAAGAGCCTGCATCCACAGGCTCTTCGGTTTATTTTACACGGTCATGGTGCAGTTTCAGGGCACCGATCAGGTTTGCATCGGCACCGTACCGGCATTTCACCAGCTTCGGCTTTACCATCGGCAGGGCAAATGTCAGACTGTCAAACACTTTATCCAGTGATTTCTGAAGCAGCGGCAGCAGTTCCGGTGCACCGCTGATGCCGCCGCCGACCGCAACCGTCTCAACATCCATAATACTCTGAATGTTGAAGATACCGCAGGCTGTCTGGTCTGCGAATTTCTGCAGGGTTGCAATTGCGTCCTCGTCGCCGGCACGGTAGCTTTCAAACACCTGTTCTCCCGTATAGGTTCCGAACGGCTGTCCTTTTCTTCTGGCAAAGTCGGCCAGCAGGAATGAAGCTGCGGAATAGGATGTCCAGAACGGAGAAGGATTGGTCAGTATATTCATGATGTTGGACATATCAAACCCGTTTTCCAGCATCGGTGAATCATAGAGAACCTCGCTGAGCTCACCGGCTGCGAAATGCGATCCGAGATAAACTCTGTGATCAATGACAATACCGCCGCCGATACCGGTACCGAAGACGATCACGAGGCCGTTTGCACAGTCCTTCAGAGCGCCTTTCCAGGCTTCTGCCTGAGCAGCGCACTTGCCGTCATTGCCTACCGTAACAGGGCATCCGAGATATTCGGAGAGCTTCTGTCCGATGGGATAGTTCTGCGGCATGATCATCGTCATGGCACCTGCAGTTACTGCGATTCCGTTTGCGGTGTCAATCCGTCCGGGCATGGACAGTGCACACGCATCGATCTTTCCTTTATAGAGATCGCATACGCTGTACATCGCTTCCATGAATTCTTCAAGTGAATCTCTCTTGGTAGGAACCTTTCCCTGTTCCAGGAATTCCGCATTCTCATCGGACAATGCGTACTTAATGAATGTACCGCCTACATCAATCAGCAGATACCGCGCCATA
>AUXO012077945.1_pt1 | contig 11557 bp, 16 predicted proteins | sample 768731 | NCBI WGS metagenome assembly AUXO01 (sample SAMN02715735, study PRJNA202380) | gut metagenome | biome: sheep rumen | host: Ovis aries | place: New Zealand: Palmerston North | reverse complement strand
CTGAAAAACAGTTGAGCATAGAAAAGGCTTTGCATACAGAACAAGATACATTAACTGCCACTATAGATACAGAACTAAAAAATTTAGTAGCTGAACATGCACAGATTAGATCAGAGTTGACTGTTGCTCAAACAGACTTACAAAAATTAGAATCTCAACCAAATATTTGTCCTTATTGTGGCCAAACACTTAAAATTAACCTACAGGAACATTTAAAACAGGTTGAACATAAAAAAGCTTTGACTGAAAATTTGACTTCTAAAGAACTTTTTGTAGCTAATAGTATAAAATCTAAGGAAGCAGAAAAAAGTGCGATTAAGGAGCAAATAATAGCCAAATACAAGCAAATTGCAGAGGCTGAAGCCACCAATAAGGCTAAACTTAGTATTAAACTACAAGAAATTGATAGGTCTATTACTAACTACACCCAACAACAAGGCATACTTAGTGGTAATTTAGCTACATTACAGTATAAACAAGCACATGAAGCCAAAGAGCTTAAAGATTTAGCTGATCTTAAACAAAAACTTGAACAAGAAATTACTGAGACCCAGGCTCAACTAAAAGCTAATGAACAGGAACAATTGAAATGGTCCGCACATCTAGCTGTGCTTAGAAAAATGGAAACATATAGCCAACGTGATTTCCGTGGATACTTATTAACCAATGTAATAGAACAATTAAATATAATAATTAAACGTTATAGCATGATTGTCTTTGGAACAGATAATTTAAGTCTAACTATTGATAGAAATGATTTAGATATTTTATACAAAGATAAGCTAATAGAAACACTATCTGGCGGTGAACGCACCAGAGTTGACTTAATCATTCAACTTGCATTACGTGAACTTTTAAATAATTACTTTAATTACTCAAGTAATATTGTAGTATTAGATGAAATTACAGACTTCTTAGATGAGACAAGTTGTGAAGCAGTAGTAAATTTACTTATTAATATTCTAACTGATGTTGAAAGTATCTTTATTATCTCGCACCGTTTAGATGCTTTAAACCTACCAATTGACTCAGAAATTGTAGTCGTAAAAGACGCTAATGAAATTAGTTCTGTAGTGTCAAGCTAAAAATAAAATTTAGCGAATATATTGTATATTATAATATAAATTATTATAAAATAAGGAGTTTTTTATGCTTTGAAAAAAACCAGCAGAAATGCGATACACAGAAATGTGTATGTACATAGATTCTAACATTCCTAAAATAGCTGAAGAAGGAAAGTATCCACTTATTGAAAACACAGTGTATAACTATTTATGATTATTAGTTAAGGCACTTGCAATTAAGAAACATTTATTCCAAAAGTTTGAAGATTATGATGGATATGCTTTTGAAGCTGCTAGTAGATTATTTTTTGCGCTTAGACGTAATTATCAAAATCAAGGTAAAACTATTAAAGGTCGTAAGATTAGACCAATTAAGTCTAGCCTAAACTATACAAAAGCATTGCTTTATCCAATGAAAGTTGAGTATCAACGTAGAGCCTATAATGAAGTAATTTCAGAAGAATTTGCTAATAAAAAATTTGACGCATTTAGTTACAAACAACAACTTAAGGCTATGGCTGAAACTGGACAAAATGTTTCATATATTATTGACGGCTACATTAAAGATACTATTTTAAATTGTCCAAAAATAGTAGATGAAGTGCTAGCAACTTCACCTTTCCTGCCAGGATCTAGTGACTATAAAAAATTAAAAATATCTTTATTACTTAATTGCTTATATAGTTTAAAAACAAAAAATCAACTTGCATATGATTTAGATACTATTTTTTTATGAAAGTTGCCAAAGTCTATGGCAGGTTATGTAAAAGTATTAATTAAAGAATTTTATACTAAACTTAAAACTGAACTAGTTGAATGCTTTAAAGTTGCATCAATCAGTGATGATATGTTAGAAAAATTAATTTCATTTAATAGTGAAGGAGAGTATATAAACCATGAAGAGTAGTTTAAAAACAAGTATGGATAGTTTACACCTATCTGATATATATTCATTAATGTTATTTCTACTCTATAAGATTCAAGATATTCCAGAGTATGCAACCTTAAGTGAATTATGTTATTTACTAGATGGTAGTAATATTACAAGATTATTTACATACTTTGCTGGAAAAACAATTACAATTCCAACAGAAGAAGAGTTTGTAATAATGTCTAGCGCACTATTAATGTATCAATATGTAAACTTAAATAATCTATCATTGGTAGCCGCACAAGAAAAGCTCTCTCCAAGTTTAACTGCTAAACAAAAAGAAAAGATAATGGACCTTTATTTAAAGATTCTTCCTATTATAAAATCATATAATATAAATAGAGGAGAGCTAACAAATCGTGTCTACTAATCCAAAAATCCCAAAATTTGATGAAACTAAGCGTAACTTTGAAACTAGATTACTATTTATTAATGAAATATTTAGTAATAAATATACTAAATATGATGTAATGGCTAGCTGTATTAGTTACAAGCTTGATGTTTCATTCTTAGAATATTTAAAAGAACTTAAGCATTGCTCTTGAGTAATTGATGGCAAAGACCCACTTAAAGTTCTTAAAACTATTGATTAAAATAAAGGAGACTTATATGAACGTTCAATCAAATATTATTACAGACTTAAGTTCTGCCACAAAAGTTCCAAACAAAGTATTAACAGAGCTTATTAGTAAAGAAATTTTATGTATTGGCAGTGCAATACATGATGCTATACAAGCAAATGAAGAAACATTAATTTTAAATATTGGTTTAGGTAACTTAAGCATAGACTTAAAAGAAATGCAATGTAAATTTGTTCCAAGTAGGGAGCTTAAAAATACAATTAAGCAATGTAGTACTACAAAACTTGACCCTCTTGAATTAGAGCTAGAGCAAGCAGTTATTGAAAAGTTACTAAAAATCTGTGATGAGTGCTAGAATATGTCTGAAATCAAAGAAACTTCAGCAGAACAAAATAAAGAAACAGCTTTAAGTACAACAGTAACAAAAGAAACTGCATTAGCTCAACTTCAAGAAAAAACGAATGAATTAATTACTCAAATTATTAATGAGGAAGATGCTTCAAAAGCAAAAGATTTAACCTATCTTTTTAATCTAAACCAAAATAAAAAAACTGTAGCAAGACTTGATAAGCTTAGTGCATTGCAAGACAAATTAGTAGACCAATTCTCTGTTAGAGTATCAGAACGTCCAGATGAATTCTCAAATCAAGAGGTTATGGCTGGACTTAAAATTATTCAAGATATAATGGAACGTGGACAAAAAACAATTGTGGAAGCAGATACTGCACCAGCTCCATTAATTCAAATTAACCAACAAACAAACTCTGTCAATCTAGATGGTGCAAACTCACTCTCTAGAGAATCACGAGATAAAGTTAAAAATGCTGTTATGGATATTTTGCAAAATATTACAGCAGCAGGTCAAGCAAATAAACCAGACCAAGTTGAAGATGTTATTGACGTGACAGAAATTCATGAAGCATCTAAAGAGGAAAACTAATGGATGATATTAGACAATTATTAGATAAACTACATATAGACAAAACTGGAATCTACAAAAATCATTTTTACATTATAGATCTTAAAGACAGTGAAGAGTATGCTGCAATGTTTACACTACTCGATACTAATGCAATTAACACTGAGTACCCAGCTTTTGAAACTAATACAAATGATACTGCTACCAAGATTGTAAATTACTTTGAGGCGGAAACGGATAAGCGCTATAATATATTTTTAATTGGCGATCTAGCTAACGATAAATATTATTTAAAAATAGGTGAAAAATAATGATTTTTGACTATGACCTTGAGCTTCAGTACCAACAATCTATCGCAATAGATGATTTTGGAAATACTTGCTTAGAATGTGAAGATGCTAATGGGCATTTTCATTATCTACTTATAGACACAACTTTTGGGCAAACTAGATTATTAGAATTTGGGCCGGTAGAGCATGGCCAGCCAGATGTTTTAGTAGATGGGTTTGTCGTCAAATTCAGTAGTATTAAATTCAGTGAAAAGGCATTAACAAAAGAAATAAAAATGTTTATAAATGATAAAACAAAGCATATTATATTTGCTAATGAGATATCAACAGTAGAAGCTTGTAGCCAATTTCCAAATGTTATTCAAGGTTTTTCTCAATTTGCAAGTCATATAGGAGGTAATGAATAGTATGGCAGTAAGAGATGTAAAAGAATATTATATAGTAGAACTTAACCAATTAATTACGTTAAAAGCAGACCTTGCAGAATTTGAATCAGCTGTTAAAGCCGGACACGTCACAGAGGACCGCTTAGAAGAAATTAAAACTGAATGTCATAGACTACAAGAAAATGTAGATAGATTAGGTTATATATTATACTTACTAGAACTACCCAATAGAAAATCAAAACAACAAAAATATATAGAGGCCACAGCAAATATTAATGAATACTTTAAGAATAGAAATGCTGATAAAAAATCTGAATTATCAGAAAATGACACAATCATTAAATTTGTTAAAGCTGAACTTGAACGCATAACTAAAACTGAATAATAATAATAATAAATATGAGCATTAGCTCATTTTATTATTAACTTATTGATTTATTAAATTATTAAACTATTAAAAGCTATATTATATAGGCTATAAAAGGAGACTACATGATTATTACAGATATTACTAAACTAAATGAACCAGCTAAGCCAATTGAGTTCTTAACTGAAACTGGAATTGATAAAACAGAGGTTACAGAAATTGTAGACAGATTAGTTACAGAACTTAAAAATAGCTCAGCAAATGCTATATCAGGCCCACAAATTGGTCTTGATTCAAGAATTTTTGGAATTAAATTTGATGATACTATTAAAGTATTTATTAATCCCATTATCACAAAAAAAGATGCCTACGTTATTGCTCCAGAAATTTGTGTAAGTATGCCTAACAAGGAAATTTTAATTACAAGACCTGAAGAAGTTACAGCTGTTTATTATAATGCTGAATTAAAATATGAAGAAAATAAATTTTTAGGCGCTGCTGCTAGAATTTTTGACCAACAATGTCAATTCTTAGACGGAATTACTCCTGCTGATTTAGGTTTAGTTTCAGATATCACAGAAGATGGGTCTTTTGCAGATATGTCTGAAGAAGAATTAAAAGAAGCGCAAGAAATTTATATTAAATATATCAAGCTAAAAACAGAAGCATTTAATAAAGCATTGGCAGAAGAAGATGAAGCTACAACTAAACTTTATAATAGGCTTAAACTTGCTGAAAATGTTATTAATGGCCGAGCTCAAGTAGTAAAAGAACCTACCAAGATGAATCTAAACCGTGCGACACGTAGAGCAATGGCAAAAGCCAGTAAACGAGGCAGATAATATGCATGAAGAATACATTAAAGACTTTTATGGAAGAATTATAGGTATTATCCAAACTGATACACTAACTGGTAACCAAACAGGTAGAGTTTTTAGTAACAGAAAAATTGTAGGCTTTTATAATGTAGCTGAAAATCTAACTAGAAATTTTATGCTTCAAGTTGTATCAAAGGGTAATACATTAGTTAACCTTATTTATGAAGAAATAAATAAGAAATAGGAGGCTAATTGTGGATAAAAAAATTATAAGTGTAGAAATCCCAACTAAGTTAAGAGAAGCTTTAAGACGTGAAGCATTTAACAGAGATTTAACTATTTCTGCAATTATTAGAGAACTTTTAGAAGAACGCCTAAAAGAAATTGATAAAGAATTTAATATTAAAGTTGATAAATAAGACCCAGATAGAGGAACAACAAATGATAATAGATAAAAATAAAAAAATATTAATTATCTGCGAAAGCCCGAATAAAACACATACTATTTCAGAAATAGTTAAAAAAGCAGGTTACCAAAATATTAAAGTTGTTGCAAGCGTTGGTCATATTATGACTTTACAAGATGGTGGTAATTACTATAACACAGGTATTGACCCCACAGATAACTTTGAATTAAACTTAAAAGTATCTGATGATAAATATAAAGTAGCTCAAGACTTAAAAGAGGCAGTTAAAGTAGCTGATTTAGTATACTTAATGTCTGATGGTGACCGCGAAGGTGAGGTTATTTCTTGGAGCTTAATTAAGTTCTTAAAAATACCAAAAACTAAATATCTAAGAGTAATTACACATGAAATTACGCCAAAAGCTGTTATTAAGGCACTAGAAAATCCAATACAATTAAATCAAGACATGATTGATGCCGGACTTGCAAGAATGACTTTAGATAAAATGCTTGGTTATAGATTAAGTCCAATTGCTAGAACATATTTAGGTGCAAAATCAGTTGGTAGATGCCAATCTGTTGGACTTAAATTAGTCGCAGATAGAGAAAAAGAAATTCAAAACTTTGTCCCAGAGCAATATGTCGACTTATATTTAAATTTTGAAAAGAATGGAACTACATTTAAAGCAAAATATGCAGGTAATGCCACTATTGGCAATATTGAACATTTAAACTCAGAGGCTGCAGCTAAGCTAGTTGGGCATAATTGTGCAGGACATAATTATGTCATTGAAGATATAAAATTAAAAGAAAAAGAAGAATCACCTAAACCTCCATTTTGTACTGCAACATTCCAACAAGAAGCCTCAAGTAAACTTGGATTAAAAATTAAAGATGTTGTATCCATTGCTCAGAAGTTATTTGAAGGTGGTTATATAACATATATTCGTACGGATGATACCACATTCGCTCCGGAATTTGTTCCAGTATTACAAAATTATATTGAGAAGGCTTATGGTAAAAAATCTTGGACTAAACCACGTGTTGGAAAGAAACAAGAAAATGCACAAGAAGGACATGAATGTTTACGTGTAACAAATCCAGCTGTAACACCAGAGGACTTTAATAAAATAGATATAAATAACTTAAATCAAAAAGTGTACAAGCTTATTTGGCAAAGAACTATTGCAGCAGCTCTTCCAAATGCAAAGATTTCAGAAACTTCATACTTAATTGACAATAATAATGAAAAATTTATTCTTACATCAAAAGAAGTTACAAGTCCAGGTTATAGAGCAGTCTACAATTATAAAGATGATGACGACAAAGATGACACAGGAATTGTGACAGAGACATTTAAAAAAGGTGAAGTTTTAAATATTATTAACTAGGGGGATAAAATATGGCAAAAACATTAAAAGAACAAAAACTATCTAATGGTTTATCTTTCTCTATTAAACAAAGCTCTCCACCTCCACGTTTTACTGAAGCTACATTGGTAAAGAAACTTGAATCTTCTGGAGTAGGCCGTCCATCTACTTATGCTACAATAGTAGAAACTGTACTAAGTGAGAGTAGAGGATATGCTGAACTTCAAGATAAAGCTATTGTACCAACTGAACGTGGTATGCAATTAGCAGCTTTTTTAGATAGAGCTTTCCCAGATCTTATTAATATAAATTATACCAATAATATGGAAAAAGACTTGGATAAGATTGCAGAAGGTAAACTTACTAAATTAGAATTTTTAAATAAATTTTATAATACACTAGAGACATCTGTAAAAAACAACCCAGAAGGCCACTATGAAGAACAAAATATTACCTGTCCACTTTGTGGGGCTAAGATGGTTGCACGCAGAAATAAGTATGGAAAGATGTTTTATGGCTGCTCTACTTGGCCAAAGTGTAATGGTCTATTAAATACCTCAGATATAGTTAAAATGCAGAAGAAATAACTGCATTTTATGCTAAATTATTTAGTTATAAGAATAACCTAAAGGAGTAATTATATAATGACAGAAAAAATTAGATTAACCTATGATGTTGCAAAATATAAAAATATATGATTTAAAACTATTTTTGGTCCTATAATTAATACAGGCAGCTTTAATACTAACTATGTATATAGTTTCTTTGGTGCTACTCACGATGGAATTATTGAAGCCTGCAAAGGATTTTATAACTTAATACAAAATAGAGTTTGAGATACTGATGATAATGCCTCTAGATATGCACAGACTTTGCATGAGCCAGTATGAAGGGCTACCCTTGGTATGAATGGTGAATATACATTTGATGTATCAGAGGTTTATGAACTTATGGCTTATCTTTGTGCTAAATGCCAAATATATTGGGATGACACTACTCATACTAAAGAAGAACTAACTTATTTTAAAAACACACCTTTTGGTAACACCTTATGGAAGTTTGGTTGCTTTGTATCACAAGAAGAAATTGCTTTTGAAAACGATACTGAAGCACGTTCAACTTCAACAAGCAGTTCGTCAAGTAGCCCATCAAGTAATGGTCCAAATAATCAGACAATTGGTTCTGTAAATAATCAAACAGCTGGCGGTAGCTCAGCAAGCACTACTACTGCTAAAGGTAAATTACTTAATAGAAATAATGCAAGAGGAGTTAAGGTTTCTGCTGGTAAAATTGTTTTTCCAGGTGATATGTACTGGATTGTAGGAGAATTTATAAAACCCGGTAAAACTAAACCAAGAATACATGTAAGTCCGCTAAATAGTAGAACACCATTACCAGTTAAATTTGCTAGTGGTCAAGGCTATGATGACTGCATTCTATTCTTAGCTAATAAGTCTTCGGCTGACATTTTCCTTGCAAGGTGTAAAGATGCTATAAAAGCCTCAACTAAGCTATCAAGCAAAATAAATGCAGACACGCTTGCGCTTAGACGTGTGAAACCAGATTCTAATGGGTACTTTGAAGTTGAAACTGAATTTGGCTCTGCCTACATTAAAGCTAAGGACCTGCAAGAGTCATTTACAGAACTCGAAAAACCAGAAGATCCTAAAATTGCTGCATGTAAAAAAATTAAAGCAGCCTACGAATCGCTAATGGAATTTATTAATTAATATTAAGGATAGGTATAAAAATGAAAATTCAAAAAAATATTAAAATTGAAGAAGCTATTAATCTACTAGAAGCTGGCGAAGAAGCTCTCCAACAAAAACTTGATAATGCTGAGAAAGCTCCAGTAGATCTAGATGATGCTACAGTAGTTGAAGTTGCTGCCGATATCCAAAAAGACGCACAAGAAAATGGTCAAGAAATTTCGGCTTCAAATGCAGTAAAGGAAGCTAAAACTGTCTTTGAAGCTTGTGATCTTATTAGAAATCCTTATGGAACAGCAAAAACAGGTGATGTTATTACCGTTTTACAAGAATCATTAGATGATGTTTTAGATCAAAACTATTTAAATGATATAAGTGCAAAAGCAACTGGAACAGTAGCTTTTAGAAATGATTTTCCAAATGTTCTTATTTATGGTTCAGCTGGTTTTGCAAAAACAGCAATAGTTAAACAATTCTGTAGAGAACATAAATTAAATTTATTTCCTCTTGACGCAAAAACACTTGATTTAGCAACTGTTAGTGGTATTCCATATCCAGTAAAAGACCCAAAAACAGGAGAATGGACTCAACTTCCAATTGCATCAGGTATTTGGAAAGAGCTTGAACGCCCAAATACTGTTATATTCTTAGATGAGTTAAACCGTGCAAGAGGTGATATTCGTGGAACTTTATTAACTCTTGTTAATGAACACATTTTACCAATTGCAACTGAGGATCCAAAGACCGGTTCAGTAAAAATTGAAAAATATTTCCCAAATATTTTATTTACTGTATCTGCAATTAACCCTGCTAGTGATCTATATAGAGATGCCAATGAACTTGACATGGCTGAAATTTCAAGAAATGCAGCTATTATTGGACAAACTGCAAGTGTTCAAGAATACTATAGCTATCTTAAAGACCTTTATAATGGTATTAGACAATTAGGACTTGCAGACCCAAATAATCCTGAGTTACAAAGAATTATTAGCAGATATAATCGTCAAAGTGATTTAGCTGAAGCAATTTTAACTGATCCAAATTTTAAATTCGACGATGATAATGATAGTCGTACTAATGCAAGAAATGCTAGAAGAGATGGAAAAATTATCAGTCCACTTAACTATAGAACATTCTTTTTAACATTAAAGCGAACTGATGGCACAAAGAAAGGTTATCTAGCCTCTCTTAAGAGATCATCAGGCTTTTCAAGCACTAGAATTTTAATGATTGAAAATGCACTAAGAAATTATACAGATAAACCAACTAAGGGCAATAGCATTTGGAACACTACTGCAACTAGCGCACAAAAACAAAGAGCCGCTAAAGCACAAGCTGCAGCTGAAGCATCTATGAGAGACTTCATAAATAGTATTTAATATTATGTAAGAAGGTACTAATATGAGTACATTAGTTGAAAGAATGAATGCAAGAGACCAAGAAGTTAAACAAATGCTCATTTCAAAACTTCTTGATGATGGCTATGGTACATATGCTAAAAGATTAAAAGAATTTGACTTTGTAATCGCAGATAATTTTGAGGGCCAACCTGTAGATACAGCTGCTATGTGTGCATCACAAGGTTTAATTTTAATTAACCCAGGTTTTTTAGTAGCAGCCAATGAAAAAGAACAAAAAACTCAAATGGATAGGTTAAGTGTTTTAATAAGACATGAATTACTTCATGCTTTATTAATGCACCAACGCAGATTTATTGATCACATGGCAAAACAAAATCCCGACGACTTTAAAGACTACACAGTTGATACTGTCCAAAGAATGGAAAATATGGCAGCTGACTGGGAGCTTTCAGAACGTGGCTATGACGATTTTGATAAACAAGTTGTTAGAAATATGACTTTAAATGGCCGTGTAATTGGTGGTTTAATTTTAGAAGACGACCACCCTGAGTGGCTTGGTAAAACTTTTGAAGAAATATTTGACTTACAAAAACCAGAGTATGATAAAGCAATACAAGAAGCAAAAAAAGCTATGGCAGAGCAGCCTGAGATTGAAATCAACGTTCATAGGGCTTCACATTCACCTGAATATGTCGAAGCATATAACAAAATTATAGCTAAGTTTGGTAATTCATCTGAAGATGAGATAACTGATCTATTAAATAAAGTTACTAATATGTCTGATATCGAACTTGAGGATTTATTAAAATAATGAGGTATTAAAATGAATGATAAAAGACAGGCGATAATGGACGCAATTGAGGCTATAATTACTGCTAATACACCTGGTAATATTGGACCTGGTTTACCACCACTTCCAGCTGGCAATAAACCTATTGATATTGAAGTTGATCCTGAATTATTTAAGCCAGAAAGCAAGCAATCAAGTATGCCTCCACAAAATTTAAAAATTAATGACCCAGAAAATCTATTAGGCCAGCAAAAACAAGACCAAAAAGAAGAAAATGATTCTGCTGAGCCACAAGGACATGAAGGCAAGGGGCAACAAGATCAACAAAGTTCGGAGTCAGAAGGTTCACAACAAAGTTCAGATAGCAAAGGATCTAATAAAGAACAAGGTGACTCTAGCAGCTCTAATGGTTCAAAAGATAAAGATAGTAAAGGTAGTCATCAGGAATCTAATATTGATAATCTCACAAAAACAAACGAACAGCAAAAACCAGATGCTGACTATATCAAAGACTGAAATAAAGCTATTGATGAGCTGGACAATGAAAATACTTCTGATGCTGACT
>AUXO011939413.1_pt1 | contig 11557 bp, 10 predicted proteins | sample 768731 | NCBI WGS metagenome assembly AUXO01 (sample SAMN02715735, study PRJNA202380) | gut metagenome | biome: sheep rumen | host: Ovis aries | place: New Zealand: Palmerston North | reverse complement strand
GGGCTTACCTGGATGCATACAATTTCTTTTCTGTCATGGAAATAAAAGTCCATATCAGTTCCGCACCAGCCCTTGCCGCCGCCCTTCAGCCTATAGTTGCCCGAAGAGACATTCCTGAAGACAAAGATTCCTCCAGCATCGGTAATCGCCTCCATTCCGATTCCGGCTGATATGTGATAATTAGGGACGGGATTTCCCCTCGGATCCGAGACCCGGCCTGTCATCACGGCCCTTCCCTCGAATTTCGTGGATGCACATGACTGGAGAAAAAGCCCCAGAAACATGAAAAACAAAAGAATGACTTTGGAAATTCTTTTAGCGCTCATTTACGACCTCCTTTTTTGCATAGGCGATTTTTCCGTTCCTGCCCCTGAAGCAGACAAGGACGCTTCCGTCTTTTTTCCTTATTTCACCGATTTTGTCATTTTCCACTTCCCTGTCATCAGAAAGTGAAAGGCTCAAGGCTGAAAGGCCAGAAGGCTTAGGCTGCACGCTGAGCACAGGAGTCATAAGATAGGAAAATGTGGCGCAAAGACAAAGCAGGCTGAAATCCCTTGCAGACGCATTTTTTTTGAATGACAGGCGAACCTTATTACCAGCTCCCTCTTGCAAAATTGTCAGGCTCTCCTCTGACCAGCCAAAGTCCTCGCTTTTTTCACCGCATGTTTTCAGGCAGGAATACAGCAAATTGTCCGTCGAAATAAAGTCCAGTTCAGCAGACTTCTCGCCGTCACGCTCACTTTCGATTATCGCCCCTAGAGAAAGCAGTTTTTTCCTTAATTGGGGAAGGCCAGCATCGCGAAGATTCTCTTTGCCGGCTTCAAAGGCATTTTCTTCTCCATTCAGAGAACCTTTTCCATCCAATACATCATCTCCTACCTGCCCATGTTTTGCAGGAAAAGATGCCCTAAAGGGAAGAATCAGCTCAAAGTAAGGCTCGTTGTTTTTGAAGGAAACGCGGCTATAATGGGCGGCGGCTACATCCTCGCTGTTGCAGCCGTAAATCGAAAAGGAGCATTGCCCGCTTTCTTCGATTTCAGAAAAAGTCTTTGTTCTATAAGAGAAAGCCGATATTTTTCCCCCTTTTTTGCTTACCGACCTAAAAACATCAGTAATAAGTTCCCGGGGGGATGAAATGGACTCGGAAGACTCCTTTGATTCGACATCTTCCCAGTAAGGCTCTTTTTGCTTAGAGACAAGCTCAACCATGTTTCTGTCGGGCAAAAAAAGGGACATGACGATTCTCAGTGACAAGAAACCAGCCATAGACAGCAGGAAAATCGTAAGCAGGCGGAATACGAGCGTCCTTTCAGCAAACACATTTCTTTTCGCTCCATTATCGATATAAAGCAGGCCGCCTGAATTCTTGTACTCCGCCACCCGGGCTTTTTCCATCACAACGACATCTGCCACAAGCTGCTTTTTTTCAAGGAAAAACCTGGTGTCAAAACAGCAGTTTCCTGAAAAACGGGGATGCATTTTCTCCAGCTCGCTTAAGATAAGCATTTTTCCTTTTCGTTTTAGCAGAAAAGACCATGGCAGCGGTATCTTGTAAAGCTCGTAATCAGACGAACTGATTATAGTTTTTTTCATAAATCCTCCTTTTCCCCGCAGACGGCAAGGACATAATTCTCCCTGCCAGAAGAAATCCACGAGCATTTCATGAGTTTTTTATTGTCCTTTATGCCCACAGTCTCCACCGAAAGAGAAGTGACTGGCAGGACGGATCCGTAATTTTTTACAAATGCGTCAAAATTTTGCCTTTGACTGGCAGACTGACTGCAAATTCTCCTGAAAGAGGCCACGATACAACGATCTGCGTTATAGGGTGCGCTTTTTTCAACATATTTTTTTTCACACTCAGCAAGAGAACGGAAATTTGATGCGGAAAGGGCCGAAAAAAGCGGGAGAAGAATCACAAGCGCAAGAAGCTCATACATCCTCATTTTCCGCCAGCTCCCTGAAAATCTCCGCCGTCTTTTTTCCACTCCGTCAAAATTTGCTCGTTTTCATTACTAAGCCTTGAATAAAAACTCGTGCTTTGAATGGACAGTCTTTCGATTTTGAAGCGGGCCAGAGCCAAAGCTGACAGGGAAAGGAAAGACAGAATACAGAGAACACCTGTTCCCAAAAAAAGAGCGTATCCGGCATCTTTTGCGATTTTTTTTTGAATCAAGAGTTTATTTCTCATTTTTTACTCCCATGAAAAAATATCTTTGTCATTACCATCACCGCCCAGGCTTTTATCCGGGCCAAGCGAGATAATTCCGAATGGAAGGCCTTTGGGAAGCTCCGTAGCGGAAGCAGAGTCCTTCAGCTTGTAAATATAAGGAGAGCCCCATGGATCCACAGTGATTTTTTTATCCGTATAAGGCCCTGCCCAGTTTTCAGCCAGGGGATAAAGGTCCGGCTCTTCCCACAAGGCCATAAGCCCCTGCTCCTCAGTAGGAAAGCAACCGCAGTCAGCGTAATAGCTTTGCAAAGAGAGCTTCAGCTGCTCAATCTGGTTTTTCGCCGCAGAAAGACGGGCTTTTTGAAGCATTTTGCTGGTCGCAATTCCAACTTGGGAAGAAAGAATCGCAGTCACGGCAAGGACAGCAAGAGTCTCGATAAAGGTAAAGCCAGCATCCTTGCGCTTTTTCAGCTTACCAATCCCCTTTCGTGTAAGAATTTTCATAAAAAACCTCCTAAATTCGTTATAAAAGGCAGAAATGCTGCCTTCAAAATCAGACAAAGATAAATCGCAACTACAAGCAGGAAAAATGGCTGAATGATGGAAAGAAAAAACTGCTCCCGCCTGGCCTGAATTTCACAAAGGCAGGAATAAGCCTTGGCAAAAGCGTCTTTTCCCCCTGTTTCCTGATTAAACATGAGGTTCTCAGCGACAAGCAGCCCCTCCTGCCTGAAGCCAGAGTCTTCAAGGCATTTTCCGAAACAATCCGAGATTTCTTCCCCGTCCAGCAGCCTCTTCCTGACTGAAATCAAGGCTGCTGAGAGCCTTTTATTCCCAGAAGAAAAAGCCAGTGTGCAGGAAATGGCAGGCAGTGTCGGGATGGAATTCTCACGCAGGAAAGACAGGGTTTTCATAATTCCCGCGCATTGGTTTTGCGAAAAAATTTTTTTCGTCACTAGCACAAAGACAGAAAATACAAACAAGAGAAAAAAATCAGCCTTTATCATTGTCCTGACTGCATTTTCCTGAATCTGCCGGATATTCTCTGAGAAAAGCGCTGAAAAACTCGGAAGGATAAAAGTAACGGAAAGGTATCCCGCAATGGCAGAACTGGCGAGCAGGAGGCAGGGATAAAGCAGTGAGTCCATGATTTTCCGTGAGGTATTTTTTTCATGTCTGAGGAGAAGCGTCAGGTGTTCCAGAACAGAGCTGATTCCACCGAACTCCTCAGAAACCGTAATGAAGGCCGAATACCAGTCCGACACAGAGACATAGGGAGCGAGCTTTATTGCCAAAGAAAATTTCGTGCCAGCAAGAATTGACTTATGCAAAAATGATGCCAGTCGGTTCAGCTTAATGTCAGTGAAATTCATTCTGCTGAGAATAAACAAAGCCTTCTGTAAAGAGATTCCGCTTGATATAAGTTCAAAAAGTCTCTCTGTGAAAATAAGAAGCCTTTTCTTTTTTCCAAAAATGCAAAGAATTCCCCTCATGCCCTTCTCTCCCCAAGATTCTTGTGTTTTCCAGAAAAATAAAAGTGATGAGACAGAGGCAGGCTCTTATTCCTCAGTTTAGGAAAATTTGTTGCTTCTTCAGCAAGGATTTCCTTTTTTTCCACAATTCTGGCCTCAAGCCTGACTTTTTCACCTTTATCCGAAAGAAGTTTTTGAAAAATCATCGCTCTCAGCACCGAGCTTAATTCGTCAAAGTCAACGCCTAGTTCCCTCATTCGAATACATGTCTCCTGAAGTCCGCTTGTATGAACTGTGGCAAGGACAAGGTGCCCGGTAAGTGAAGCCTGGAGGACAGTGCGAGCGCTAATGCTGTCCCGGATTTCCCCCACAAAAATCACATCTGGATCCTGCCTGAAAATAAAGCGGAGGGCATCTGAGAAAGACATTCCGCCTTCCCCATCCACATGAACCTGCGTGATTCCGTCAAGAACATATTCAGGTGGATCTTCAATCGTAATAATTTTTTTCCTGTCGCCGAAGATTTTGGTAAGTTCCGTCAAAAGCGAAGCCGCCGTAGTTGACTTACCGCTGCCAGTTGAACCGCAAATCAAAATAAGTCCGTCTTCATTTTTAATGAGCTTGCATAAGGAAGCGCATTGCTCTTCCGTAAAGCCCAGCTCTTTCAGGGACAGGGGAATTCTTGTCACGTTCAAAAGCCTGAGGACAACACTTTCCGAATTTCCATTGCCAGAAACTGAAGGAAGGCAGGAAACACGCACGAAAATCTGGTCTTGCCCCCGGAAAACGAAATGACCGTCCTGGGCCTTTCTGCTTTCAAGCACATTAAGGTTGGCAAGAACTTTTATGCGGCGGACAAGCTCAAGGCACTTTTCATAGGAAAGCTCGCATACCTCCTCCAGCCTTGAGGAAATTCTGAAACGAACCCGTCTTTCTTCTATATGAATATCCGTCGCACCCTTTTTTCCGGCTTGAGACAAAAGGGTATCCAAAAGCATCGTCGCCTCGCTGCCGTCATTTTTTCTCTCATTTTCCCGCTCACTTTTTGCATAGCGCAAGGAAATCTCATGCTTAAGGCTTTGCTCATCAAGAGGAAGGAAAAGGCAGGCTTCTTCAGCAATTTTTTTTCCCTTCAGCTCATAAAATGCCTTCACCGACTTTCTGAGTTTTTTCTTCAAGTTTTCATTTGAAATATCTGTTAAGCCGATTTTCACAAAATTTTCCCCGGAATCAAGGACAACGGCTCCGTTGTATAGGCTGAAATTCACGGACAGATCAAATTTTTCGCTCATTCTTTACCTCCACGCACTTCGAAGCAATTTCAAGCAGCCTCTTTTTTACATCTTCCTTTTTTTCAGCAGAAGTTTTCTCTTCCATTCCGAAAATTTCCGCACTCGGAAGCAGGTAAATCACAAGCTCAGTCTTCTCACCGGCAGTTTCCCTTCCCTTAAAAAAATTTCCGATGATAGGAATTTTCGATATGATTGGCGTTCGGGAAACATTTTCATTGTCCTCTTCCTGCACAAGCCCGCTCAAAACAACAGGCTCACCGCTTCTGGCCCTTACTTCAGTCGTTATTACTTTTTCACTGGTTGGAGGCGGGTTTCCTGTCGTCGTAGACAAGTCAGTTCCCTGCCTGGAAACGCTTGCAGTAATTTTGCTGGTAATCATTCCGTCACCAGTCACGGTTCCAGTAACCTCAAGCTTTAATCCCGAGATAATCTCCTTGGTAACGCCGGAATAAATTGGCTCGCCAGTTTCTGGATCCAGATTGTTGTCCCTGTAACGATAGGTATTGGTGTTCTGAAAGTTGATGGGCTTACCGCTCACGCCGTTCAAAGTCGTGTCTGCAAAGACCTTTGCCTTTGACTCGCTTATGGCCGCCTGCAATTCCCCGGCAAAATGAAGGCCAAAAGCTCCGATGACATCAAGATTTAAGTTCAGTACGTTTCCCAGCTGAACTGCGCCATCGTTGATATCGCCAAAATGAACCCTGCTGGTACGCAGGCGGGGATTCCACTCACTGCCCCTTGTTGACTGATACTGCATGATTAGCAGGTCGTAGCGGACACGGGAAACAGGCCTGTCAATGCTTTCAAGCTCTTTCAAAAGCCTTTGATAGGCCGCCTCTGAGCCAATGAAGAAAAAGCTGTCCCCCTGCCCGGTGTCGCTTATGGACGCTTTATCCAAAAATGGCGGAAGGTGACTGAGAAAATCATCAGTCCTTATGTATTGAAGTTTTACCAGGCGGGAAGGATTCTTGCAGTCAATCTCCGCAATGAAGTTTTTCAACTCCAGGGCTTTTTCTTCATCAGAAAGAAAAAGAAAACGCTGGCTCTCATTGCTGCTCATACATTCTATTTCCGGGAAACGTTTTGCAATCATGGGGACACATTCGCTGCTTTTAAGAAAATTCAGCTGGCAAAGCCTCCATTTTTTTCCTCTATCAGCAAATGAATTCTTGTTTTTCGCAGGAAGAAGAAAGTAGACATCCCCGTGAATTTTGAATTCCGCCCCGGCCTGCATACAAAGAAGGCCAAGAGCCTCGTCAAAAGAATCAGCCTTAAAGCAAGCCCTCATTATTTTTGCCTCATTTCCAAGGGCAAAGCAAAATTGTTTTCCGGCCTGATTGAAAATTTTTTCAGCGGCAAGGGAAAGAGGGGCATTCTGAACATCAACCAGCCACTTTCCGGCATTTTCCACAAAGGAAATTTTTCCCGAAAATGCAGCATGATTCTGGCTTGAATTCACCCTGGATACATGAAAAGCCTTTTCCAGCTCCTTTTCCAGGGAAAAGCCCATGCAAAGTCCAGTAATTCTCCTCAAAAGCTCTTCCGCAAGGCAAAAATCGGTATGCAGGCTGACCTTCATTGTCGGAAGGGAATCATAGGTCACGCAAAGTCCAGTGGCGATGGCAACTTTCTCAAATAGCTGCAGGGGAGTCACATCAAAGGCATTCAGGGAATAAAGCCCATTGTTTTTCTGAATGTGAATGCGACTGACAGTCCAGCGATTTTCAGCCTTGTCGACATAAAGGCGAGCCTGAAGGAGAAAGGCATCAAAGCCCTCTTCAAAATTTTCCCCGCTGCAACGGAAATCTGCTTTTCCAGAAACAGTGTCATCAGCAGAAATAGAAATTCCCGTATAAAGGGAAAGGGCATAAAGAATTTCATGAATATCACGATTCACAAATTCATAGGCTTCCTGGGCAAAGGCTTGACTCCAGGAAAAGAAAGAGCAAAGCATTAGAGCCAGAAAAGTGACTTTTACTTTTTTAATGCGCACAAGGCACCTCCGTTATTTTTTTTCCTTGCTTATTTATTTGAAAAATTTTTGCCTTTTCGGCAGTGACGAAAGAAAAAAAATGAAAAAAAAGAGAAAATAATGCAAAACTGGAAAGACAAATTGGAGATTTTAGAGATTTCTATAAAAAACTTTCGTAAATAGTGAAAAAATCAGGCTAGATAAAAGATTTGTTTCAAAATATAATCTTCCCTATGGCTGAGCTTTTTCCCAAGGATACAGTTTTTACCGTCTCAAACCTTACTTCCCTAATAAGAGATTTACTGGAAGGAACTTTCTCAAACATCACTCTTGAAGGTGAAATTTCAAATTACCGCCCCAACGCCAGCGGTCACCTCTACTTCACCCTCAAAGACGAAGGTGCGCAAATTTCCGCCGTAATGTTCCGGGGCAGGGCTATGAGCCTTGATTTTGTCCCCAAGGACGGCATGAAGGTAAAGTGCACAGGCTCCATCTCAGTCTACGCCCCCAGGGGAAACTATCAGATTATCATCAACAAAATGGAAATAGCAGGTGCCGGAAACATCCTTCAAATTCTGGAAGAAAGAAAACGCCGGCTTGCCGCAGAGGGACTTTTTAATTCAGAAAACAAAAAGCCTATTCCCCGCTTTTCAAAGAGAATAGGCATCGTCACGAGTCCAACTGGAGCTGCCCTAAGGGACATTCTTCAGATTACAAAAAGACGGAATCCCGGAGTCGATGTCGTCATTCTCCCGGCTTTGGTTCAGGGAGACGGAGCCGCCATTACAATCGCAAACATGATTAAAACTGCCAATGACTTTAACATGTGCGAAGTCCTTATAGTAGGCCGTGGCGGCGGCTCCCTTGAAGACCTGCTTCCTTTCAGCGAAGAAGTCGTAGTCCGGGCCATCGCTTCATCAAAAATTCCTGTGGTGAGTGCAGTCGGCCACGAAATAGACTGGGCTCTTTCTGACTATGCCGCTGACATGCGTGCCCCCACTCCATCAGCCGCCGCAGAGCTTGTAGTTCCCAAGCAAAGCGACATCCTGGAAGGACTTGCAGCCTACCGTCAGGAATTTTACCATCAGATTTCAAGCAAGGTTGAGCGCCTAAAACTCATGGTAAAATCATTCGATGTTGCAAACATGGAAATCCGCTTCCGCTCAATCGAGCAGCCCCTTTTAAATCGCCTGGAAAATGCCCGAACGGCTTTAATCGAGGGAATAAATCAAAAAGTCAGGGACACAAAGTCCATGGTCGAGCAGAGCGTCCGCATCTTAGAGCAGGCCAGCCCTCAGACGATTTTAAACCGGGGCTACTCAATGGTTCGCACTCAGGAAGGAAAGGTGGTTAGAAGAGGCACCGATGTACTTCCAGGCGCGAAAATCGAAATCACCCCTGCAAGCGGAAAGATTTTCGCCACCGTGGATTAAAAAAAGGCTGTCCTTTATGGGAAAGCCCTACCCGCGCTTCTCCCAACGAGGCGGATTATAAGTCTCCCCATTTTTATAAAAGACCAGGGCATTGTTCATAAGCGGCTCGTTGCATATATTCATTCTGAATTTGAATACGTATAAATTCAAGTCGGCATAAGGAACAAAATTTACCTTTGTAGTAATTGCAAGACCGTCTAATTTTATTGGATTCGCGTTGGTCGCATTTGAAGTATACTTAAACTTGAACTCAGTTCCAAGCGTTATTGGAAGGGAGGCACGGACACTTATCGCAGATTTTCCAATACCGGCCGAAGGAATGACCGAAACCCATGGCTCAAATTTAATAGTGTCGTCACTTTTTTCACTTCCTTTCTCGATACCCATAAACATCTCTGTAGCAGCAATACCCTTACCACCAAAATCACAGTTGACATAAGGATATGGAATAAAAAGTGCTTTTTTCCAGCCATAGTGAAGGTCAACATAAGCATCAGCACCATACATGCCCACAAAGCACAAGTGAGGATTTAGTTTTCCCAAATCCACATTCACGCCGGTCTTAAATGAAAAGCCGAATACAAGAGGAATAGGACCAGCCTGAACCTCAATGTCTGTCTTTTTAACATCACAATTCTTTTTGTCTTTAAAAAGAGTTTCGAGAAGTTTTGACATTTTTTCATTTGCACTGGCACTGACATTTTTCTGCATCAAAGCATTTGCAACTGATGTCGGTGAAAGGTCAATGTCAACAAAGAGGGCAAAACCTGCATCCACCCTGAACTGTCCGCTGGGATTTGATACTGAGCCTTTTACGCCAAGTCCTATATCCATTCCGGCATCTTTTAAATTATATGGAGAGCCTAAAAATCCTACCAGACTGAAAGATTTGTATTTTTTCCATTCGGTACGCATTTTTGTGCGTTTTGCTTCAAATTCAGACCATTTATCACTTGTATATAAAGAACGGGCATCGGAATCAATAATGTCCGTATAAAGATTGCTTGCTCGAAATGCCGTCTGATCAATCTGCGAAGCAGAACCGATGTTTGCGTACATTGTCGGATAGACATTTTCGAGGTAAGGCGGATCAATTACTGCATCTGGAGAAGCGTCATAAAATTCATCAAGAATAATACGGGTAAATTTTCGCTTACCGGCATCATCGGTCGCCTTTTTCCATTCACTTTTGCAGAATTCTGTTGATGCTTCTTCTCCCTCAACATCATCTACAAAATTGTTTACACTGCAGACATCCACAACTGCATTAAAAAAAGCCTCGTTTGTAAGAGCTGTGTTCAGATAAGCAATAACTTCACTGTTTTTTGTAGGAAGAGAATCATCTTCAGTCTTTGAATTTGCTTCCAGGATTGCTTTTTTTACAGCTTTTACCTTTTGCTTCACATTTTCTTCTGCAAGGGATTCATCCGTAAGTTCTTTAAGCAGCATTGAAGGACCGTCCACCGTATCCGGGAACTGATAAAGCACATAGTTATAGTCAATTGCATAACTGCTTTCAGTAAAATTATTTCGATTGACAATATGCAGGTCATCATCGTCTGCCGTATTAATGTTTTTTGTTACAACATAGCAGGCATTGTAATCTGACTGTTCAACTTTTGTGAATGAAACTAAATCGTCCTTATCGTATGAATCCTGGGCATTATAGAAAGAAGCATCCGAATTTGGATCGAGAGTTGAATAATCGCTGCTATTATATTCGCATTCTCCCACATCGCTTGTAATCGGCTCTGTACAGACTATGTAATCTCCGTAAGCAGCCCCTTTCCATGCACTATCTGACGGGCTGGTACTCCGGCTGATATAAATAAAATCACCACGATTGTTTACACCGTACAGGCCTTCTTCAACCATCTCAGCTTCTTCTGTACTTGCACGGTAACCTGCCCGGGCAGCACTTGTCGTAAAGGTAAAAAACATTGAAGAATAGGGTTTATTGTCATCGTTAACAAAGGTAAGCCATCGCGCCCCAGAGTATCCAGAACGCTGAATTTTAGGTTCATCATATTTTAAATCAGCGTTGCCATCTCCGTTAAGGTCGTATGTCTTTCCTTTCTGGATAATAATCGATGATGAAGATTTGCTGTTATCAGAATCAACCTTCGTATATGTCAGCGAAATTGAATCAGCATTGACACCATTTACAGAAAGATATCCGTACTCAGCATATTCTGGTTGGTCCTGATAAATAGTCTTGCTTTTTGAGCCCTTAAGTGTTGTTCCCAAAGTCGTTGTATAAACACCATTGGCATCGCTTGAAGTAAATTCAGCATCTTCAAAATCTGACTGCGATATTTCTAAAACTGAATCTGTTATCGCTCCCTCTTTATAGGAAACAGACACTGTCTTAAGTTTTCCAAGACGAACGCCAATTTTTGTGCCGGAAGTCAGCTGGGAGGCTCCTGTGTCCGGATTCCATATAAGGGAGCCGCCTATAAAGCCCCTGTTTGCAGTAAGATAGGAATATGAAAGGGGAGTATTTTCATCATAGCTTTCATCAACGGAGCTGCATGAGGCAAAAAAGAAAAAGAATCCCGAAAGAAAAGTAATAGACTTTAAAATTGATTTTTTCATACTAAATAATATCCTTGGTAATTAAATAGTATCTTTTTTTTTAAGATTTATTCAAGTATTATTTTCCAAAAATTCTGTGGTTAAACATCTTTCTTTCTGCTATACTCAATTTCATGAAATCATTTGAAGAAAACCTTTCCCGACTGGAAGAACTAACGGCAAACATCCGAAAAAGCGACATTTCCCTTGAAGATGCCCTTTCTACTTTTGAAGAAGGTATCAAGCTTGCAAAAAGCCTCGAAAAAGACATAGAAAAAATCGAAGGAAAGATTCAGATTCTAATGAACCAGCCGGTAAAGGCTGATCCGGCCTCTCCGACCCCCCAAATCAATATTGAGCCACAGCTTGACCTATTTACAGGCACAGATGCAGAGACAGGAAGTGCCGGAGCGCCAGTAGAAGGACTGCGCCAGTAATGAGTGACAGTCAAGTCCGCCGCCCTGTAAGGCAGCTTTCCATAGATGTAGCACGAAAAATCGCCGCAGGAGAAGTCATTGACCGCCCGGCCGCCATAGTCCGGGAACTTTTAGACAATGCCGTAGACTCCGGGGCCACAAGCATTTCCGTAGAAATCGAAAACGGCGGCATCGAAAAAATCCGTATCTCAGACAACGGCTGGG
>AUXO010955119.1_pt1 | contig 11561 bp, 7 predicted proteins | sample 768731 | NCBI WGS metagenome assembly AUXO01 (sample SAMN02715735, study PRJNA202380) | gut metagenome | biome: sheep rumen | host: Ovis aries | place: New Zealand: Palmerston North | reverse complement strand
TCATTTGATGGAGATGGAGATAGATTAGGAGTAGTAACAAAAACAGGAAAATTTATTCCAACAGATATTTATATGATATTAATTATAAGAGATTTAGTTAATAAAGTAGAAAAAAAAGAATTCTTATATGATGTAAAATGTTCAAAAGCACTAAGTGATGAAATAGAAAAACTAGGTGCAAAAGGAATTTGCTATCGTACAGGGAACTCATATACAAAAGCAAAAGTAAGAGAAGAAGATTTACCATTTGGTGGAGAATTAAGTGGACATGTCTATTTTAGAGACAAATGGCCAGGTTTTGACAGTGGAATGTATGCTGGAGCAAGATTATTAGAAATACTATCAAAAACAGATAAAGACATAGAAGAACTATTAGAAGGAATCAATCATTATTATTCAACAGAAGAAATAAAATTTAAAGCAACAGATGACACAAAATTTAAAATAGTAGATAAAGTAATTGATTATATAAAAGAAAAAGGTTATAAATACAATGATATAGATGGAGCTAGAGTAGAATTTGAAGATGGATGGGCACTAATTAGATGTTCCAATACAGGACCAAACATAACAGTAAGATTTGAAGCTAAAACAGAAGAAAGACTACAAGAAATTCAAAATGAATTTACTAATATCTTAAAATTATATTTAGAAAACTACATTAAATAACTGTAAACATCTCATATGAGATGTTTTTCATTGTAAAATAGAAAAAATATAATGTAAAATTTTGTCCTAATTACTAGTTAAATTTTTCATTTATGATATATTTGTAATGTACGATTAAGATAGGATGATAAAAATGGCAATTAGTGAAAAAGAATTAAAAAAAGAACAAACAATCTTAAAAAAAGTAAACATTCTCCTTGGAAAAAGGTTAGAAGAATTAGGAAAAGATGTATATCAAGGAGAAGATGATCTAATTGAATTTAAAAAGATGATGTGGGAAAATGCTAATAGTTTTGATAGTGGAGAAGAGCAACAAGTAATGTTACAAACATCAAAAGAAGAAAATCGCTATTTAGAAAAACAAAAATACTTTAGAAAATTAAAAAGTATAGAAAAAAAACCATATTTTGCTAGTATTGTATTTAAAGATGATGAAGGCACTATATTTAATATATACATGTCACTTACATACTTAAAAGACATAGATGAAAATAACATCTTATATGATTGGAGAAGTCCAATATGTAGTCTCTTTTATGATTATGAAACAGGTCCATGTAGTTATCAAGCCCCAGGGGGAACATATAGTGGAGAATTAAAAAGAAAAAGACAGTATAAAATAGAAGATAAAAAATTGATAGGAGTATTTGACAACTCACTAAATATAAATGACGATGTATTACAAGAAGTTCTCGCAACAGAATCAAGTGAGAAAATGAAAAATGTAGTTAATACAATTCAACAAGAACAAAATAAAGTAATTAGAAACTTGGAAGATAATAATTTAATAGTACAAGGAATTGCAGGATCAGGAAAAACAACAGTAGCCTTACATAGAATAGCCTTTTTATTATATCGGTTAAAAAACTTAAATAGTAATAATATTTTAATATTTTCTCCAAACAATATTTTTGCAGACTATATATCTGATGTATTACCATCTCTTGGAGAAGCAAATACTCTACAAACAACATTTGCTGACTATCTAGAAAGCTTTCTAACAGAATATAGTCAAGTAGAAAGTTTTACAGACTTTGTATCAAGATATTACTCTTATAAAGAAACCTTCCCAGAATTAGTAGAATATAAACAAAGTGATCAAATAATGACTGATATCAATAACTTTTTAGATGAATATATAAATAACTGTTACTTTACAAAATCATTTAAAGAAGGAGAAAAAAACTATATAGATAAAAATGAAATAAATAATATGTTACATCATAAATATGATAGACTACCATTATTTGAAAGAGTAGAAGAAATTGCTTTAAAACTATGTTCTAATTTTTATAAAGGAAAAACTACTAAACAAAAAACCTATATAAAATTATTATATAAAAATAGTAATTTTGAAAAAGATTATCTAAAAATACTAAAGAAATTTTTTAATAGTAAATATAGTAAATTTCAATTAGATGAAAAGTCAGTAGAAAAATATTTTTCAAATGATAAAATAAACTATGAAGATGCACTAATATATGCTTATATAAAAGGAAAACTAGAAGGTTTTATATATGAAGGAACAATTAAACAAGTAGTAATAGATGAAGCCCAAGACTATAATAAAATGCAATATTATATAATAACTCAAATATTTAAAAAAGCAGACTATACAATACTAGGAGATATTAATCAAAATATTAACCCATATTACCATTATGATTCACTAGATAAATTAAAAGAATTATTTAAAAATGATACAAAATATATAGAATTATTAAAAACATATCGTTCATCTCCAGAAATAATAGATTATACAAATAAAATATTAAATTTAAATCATGTAAATGCTATAAGAAGAAAAACAAATAAACCTGTAATCATTAGAAAAGGAGTAGTTGATTTAAAAGAAAGATTAATTGAAGACTTAAATCATTTACAAAGTATATATAAAAGTACCGCATTAATTACAAAAGATATAAAAGAAGCAAATGAGCTATATGATTTATTAAAAGATGAAACTGATATTGATTTAGTAGAAGCAAATACAAAAGGTTTTCATAAAGAATGTATAATTATACCAGCATACCTATCAAAAGGATTAGAATTTGATAGTGTAATAATCTATAATGATAGAAAAAACACTTACAAAAAAGATGAAAGAAATCTTTTATATGTAGCTTGTACAAGATGTCAACATGAACTATATATATATAATTAGAAGAATGTAATAATAAACATTCTTTTTTTATAATAAAAATAGAAACACCAAAAAAAGCAACTATAATAGTCACTTTGTAATAGAAAAATAAAATGTTGTACCTTGATTCTTAATAGACTCTACACCATAAGAGAAATGATGTTGATCAAGTATTTTTTTTACAATACTTAAACCAAGTCCTGTTCCTACTAAATTTCTCTTATGTTTCTTTTTATTTTTATAATACTTATCCCAAATAAAAGGTATTTCTTTATCATCTATTCCTTTACCAGTATCTCGTATTTTTACAATAATATCTTTATCTATAATAATATCAATATAAATAGTATTATCATCACCAGTATATTGAATAGCATTATTTACTAAATTATAGATAACTTGTTCCATCTTTTTTTTATCAGCATGAATAATAATAGAATCTTTTGGATAATGAAAAATAAATTCATACTTTTCTGTTTCTTTTAATACATCATATCTTTTTAATATACTTTGAATTAAATTAACTAAATCAAAATCTTCTAAAAATAATTTTTCTTGAATAGAATTCATCCTAGATAAATCTAGAATATCATTAACAAGATTTGTTAACCGATCAACTTCCTCCGTAATAGTTTGAACATCACTAGATCTTTTTTTAGGATTATCTTTATGCAAATCTTCTAACATTTCTGCAGTACCTTTTATTAAAGTAAGAGGAGTTTTTAAATCATGAGATACATTAGCAAGTAAATCTCTTTTCATCTCATCCATACTATTTAATTCATTCTTAGCATAATTAAGGCTTTGAGATAATTCTTCAATCTCTAAAATTTTACTATTATCTAAAAACTCAACATCAAAATTACCAGTAGCAAGAATTCTAGCTTTATCATTCATATTCTTAATAGGTTTAGATATATGATTAGATAAATAATATGCCATAATATAAGATAAAATTAACACAATAATTGTTATAACAATAAGTTCTTTACGAATAAGAAACACAGTACCATCAATAGGTTCAATAGAAGTATTAATAAAAGCATATTCTCCATTATTTAATCGTAAAGCATAAATAAAGGCTTCATTTTTATATTTATTGTTTTTAATAAAATATTTCTCATCAACTTTATTATTAGTAATAAAATCAAATTTATAAGAATAGGTAGTCTCCTTATTATAAATACAACCTTTACCCATATAATTAGACTGATAGAGTAGGTCATAATTATTATTATTAATTTCAATACAAACACCTTTATCAATTGCTAAAGAAGATATTTCTTGATAGAAATTAGAATTGTTTTTATAATTCTTTAATTTAGAAGATACATAATAAACATCATTCATTTTTTGTTCTTTATAAAAAGATGGAAATAAAATAGTCTGTAAAATCCATAAAAAACTTAAAATAGTAATAGAAAAGAAAAGAAAATATTTTAATAAAGTATTTTTTAAACTATTCTTCATCTTCAACATACTTATAGCCAACTCCTCTTACTGTAATAATATGATTTCGATAATCTGCTAAATTATTACGAAGCATCTTAATATGAGCATCAACAGTACGATCATCACCAAAAAAATCATATCCCCAAAGATTAGAAAGTAACTGTTCACGAGAGATTGCTATATTTTTATTTTGAACTAAAAAAGACAATATATCAAACTCTTTTGGAGTTAAATTAAGAGCTTTATTATGAAGCTTAACAATATGAGAAGAATAATTAATTACTAAATCATTATATTCGTAAATATCAAATAATTCATTTTTACTTCTATGAAGAACTGCTTTAACTCTAGCAACTAATTCTTTAGGAGAGAATGGTTTCGTAACATAATCGTCAATTCCTAAATCAAAACCAGATAATTTATCATACTCATCCCCTCTAGCAGATAAAACAATAGTAGGGACTCTTTTATCTTTAGGACATTCTTTTAACATAGTAAAACCATCCATTTTGGGCATCATAATATCTAAAATACATAAATCATAAGTATGTATTTTTAATTTATCCAAAGCATCCATCCCACTTTCAGCTTCATCTACATAATAACCATTATTTTCTAAATACTCTCTAATAATAAGACGTATTTTTTCTTCATCATCAACAACCAATATTTTCATATAATTCCTCCAATATCTATATTATACAATAAATATGAAAGTTAAATGAAAATTAAATATTTTTTAAATGCTTAAAAAGAATATAAGAAGAAAATAAAAAATTAGATAAAATACTTACAATTAAAGATAAAATATAACTATAAATACCAATTCTAAAGAAAGAAAATCCAATAAGAAAAACAATTCTTAATAAAGAAGATATAAAAGTAGAAAAAAAATTATACTTACTTAAACTAAGCGATTCTAATGAAATTGAAAAAAGAGAATTTAAATATAAAAATATAAATACGGGAGCTAATATTTTTAAATAATTAATTCCCTTATTAGTATGATAAATAAAAAAAAGAAAAAAAGAAGGATAAAACTCAAACAATATAAAAATAGGCAATACTAATAATAATGAGAAAAGAAAAGCTATTTTAAATTTCTTTTTAAATTCATGAAATTGATAATTTCTACAACACTTAGTTAGTTTAGGAAAAATACTATATTATACAATAAATATGAAAGTTAAATGAAAATTAAATATTTTTTAAATGCTTAAAAAGAATATAAGAAGAAAATAAAAAATTAGATAAAATACTTACAATTAAAGATAAAATATAACTATAAATACCAATTCTAAAGAAAGAAAATCCAATAAGAAAAACAATTCTTAATAAAGAAGATATAAAAGTAGAAAAAAAATTATACTTACTTAAACTAAGCGATTCTAATGAAATTGAAAAAAGAGAATTTAAATATAAAAATATAAATACGGGAGCTAATATTTTTAAATAATTAATTCCCTTATTAGTATGATAAATAAAAAAAAGAAAAAAAGAAGGATAAAACTCAAACAATATAAAAATAGGCAATACTAATAATAATGAGAAAAGAAAAGCTATTTTAAATTTCTTTTTAAATTCATGAAATTGATAATTTCTACAACACTTAGTAAGTTTAGGAAAAATGGCTTGAGAAATTGCCGAAGTAAAAAAAGAAGGAAGAAGAAGTAAGGGAAGAACATATCCAGACAAAACACCATATTCTGAAGTAATAAAAGAAGATGTATATCCAGATAGTAATAAAAAATGCATAAGAATAATAGGTTCTAAAAAATAAGTAAGATTTCCAATAAAACTACTAGTAATATTTGGAATACTTATGTCCAAACAATCTTTTAATATACTAAAATCAATAAAAATATCTTTTCTAGAAAAATGTACTTTTCTAGGTAAAAACAATAATAAAACAAAAGTAGATATAGCTTCAGATATAATATTTGAAAGAATTAAAAATAAAAGAAGATATTTAGAAGATAAAAGTTTAAGTTTAGGAAGAATAAATAAATATAAAAGTAATCGAATAAAATCTTCACAAATATTAGACAATACATGAGGAAGCATTTTACCTTTACCAAAAAAATAACTTCTACAAAAACTAGAAATAGAAGTAAATAATATAACAAAACTAATAGATTTGATAGAAAGATAAGTATCAGGACTATGTAAAAGAGAAGTGCTAATAAATTTAGAAGAGAAAAAAATAATTATAAACATAATAAAATGTACAATAATAAAAACCGGTAAAATAGAAATAAATATTTTTTTACTACGACGTTTTTCTTCCGCAACAAGTTTAGAAATAGCGATAGGAAGCCCAAACTGACTAAAACTAATGCAAAATAAAAAAGTAGGTAAAATTAGCATATATAGACCAAAAGTATTAGAAGGTAAATATCTAGCCAATATAATTTTAATTACTAGACCAAGTAATTTAGTAATAAAACCACCAAATAATAAAATAAAAACAGACCTTATAAAATTATTGTTCATAATAAAGTTTATGAAAAAGCATCTATCTTTATCCATAAAACTATGATAATATAAAAATAAATAAAGAATTGGATATTAAAAACCGAACATATAATACAATTTGTAAAATTATATAAAAAGAAGAAGAATTAATATATTTTTAAAATCATAGGGTTAAAATATATGATAAAATAAAAATAGAGGTGTACAAAATGAGTAATTTAGTAGATTTTTTAACTTCAAAACAAATAATATTTATTTATATAGTAGCTTTTTTAGCTTGTTTAGTATGTTTTATAATATACTTAATAGAAAAAAATAATAAAAAATTAAGATTAAGACATAATACAAGAGAATTAAATAAATTAGTAGAAGAAGTAAGAGAAGAAGCAAATATTATTGTAGAACAAAAAGAAGAAGATATAAAACAAGAACCAGTATTAATACCAATGGAAGAGTTAAAAGATGATGAAAAAAAACAACCTATAAGAGAAGAAATAATAATAGATCAAAATGCTTTAAATCAAACTAAAAAAGAAGAAGAATTAGAGTATACATCTATTGAACCAGACCAAAAAACTGCAAAACTAGAACTTGAAAAATTAAAAGCTGAGTTAAAAAGACAAGAAGAATTAAAATTAAAAGAAATAGAAAAAGAAGAAATAAAGAAAAAAGAAGAAAAAATAGAAGAACATAAACAAGAAGAAATTGATCACAGTAAAATTAAAGAAAAATATGAAGAGCAACAAGAAAAGAACGCAATAATAAGTTTAGAAGAATTAGTACAAAAAAGTAAAGACCTATATGAAGCAAATGAATTAACACAATATTTAGATGAAGGAAATGAGCCTATCAGTCTAAAAGAATTAGAAAATAGAGTAGGAAAAACATCAACAATAGAAGAAACATTTGAACTAGAAAAAGCAATACCTAAAGAAGAAATAACACAAATAGAAAAAGTAGAACCAGTTAAGAAAAAAGTTATATTAGATGACTTTGAAACAACAAAAACAAATAAAAAATTTAAAAACAGTCCAATTATATCACCAATATATGGAATAGAAAAAGATAACAAAGAAAATGACATGGAATTAGAAAACACAGCAGACTATGATAAACTAGATGCAGAAATAAAAAAGACAAATGAGTTTTTAATGACATTAAAAGAACTACAAAAAAAATTAGACTAATTTTAAAATAAAATAAAGATAAAAGTAAATAATACTTTTATCTTTTTTAAAATATATGATATAATTTTTAACGAAAAAGAAAGCAGTGATAATATGAAAAGTGTAGGAATACTTACTTTAGGTTGTAAAGTTAATACCTATGAATCAGAATATATTATGAATCTATTGAAAGATAATGGATACATAATTAAAGATTTTCAAGACCAATGTGATATCTATATTATAAATACTTGTACAGTAACGAATCAAAGTGACTCTAAGAGTAAAAAAATGATACGTCAAGCAATTAGAAGAAATCCTGATGCTTGTATTGTTGCTATGGGATGTTTCATTCAAGCCAACCCAGAATATTATGAAGACGGAATAGATATCCTCATAGGAAATAAAGACAAGTCAAATATTATATCTATTCTAAATGAATACTTTAAAACAAAAGAAACAATAAAAAAACAATACACTGGTAGAATAAAAGAATTTGAAGATATGTATATAAAAGAATTTCCAGGAAGAACAAGAGCATTTGTAAAAATACAAGATGGTTGTGATAACTTTTGCAGTTATTGTATCATTCCCTTTGTAAGAGGCAAATGTAGAAGTAAAAATGAAGATGAAGTAGTAGAAGAAATAACAGATTTAGTTAATAATGGATATAAAGAAATAGTCTTAACAGGTATCCATACAGGAAGTTATGGAGTAGATTTAGAAACAAACTTTGCTCATCTTTTAAATAGACTAGTGAAAATAAAAGGACTATTAAGATTAAGAATATCTTCAATTGAGACTACTGAATTAAATGAAGAAGTATTAAGTATTTTAGAAAAAGAAAAAATATTAGTAGATCACCTTCACATACCAATTCAAGCAGGTTCAAACGAAATTTTAAAAAAGATGAATAGAAAATATGATTTAGATTATTTCTTTCATAAAATAGAACAAATTAGAAAAATAAGACCAAATATTTCTATAACAACAGATTTAATAGTAGGATTTCCAGGAGAAAGTGAAGAATTATTTGAAAAAACAATTGAAACTTGTAAAAAAATAAATTTTTCTAAAATTCATGTGTTCCCATACAGCGAAAGAAAAGGTACATCTTCATCTAGAATGGAAAATAAAATAGATAATAAAATAAAGAAAGAACGTGCAAAAAAACTAATAGAAGTATCAAAAGAATTAGAAATAAATTATATGAATAATTTTATAAATCAAACAGTTGAAGTATTAATAGAAGAACATAAAGATGGATATTCAATGGGACACACAGGAAACTATCTACATGTAAAAATAAAGAAAGAATATCCTCAAAACGAAATAGTAAAAGTAAAAATAATAAAAGTAGATTATCCATACGTAATAGGTATAGAAGAATAGGGGGAATTATTTGAATACATATATAAAAGGACATTATACAAAATCTATTTTTCAAACAACTGCAGGTTATCACGTAGGATTATTTAAAATACAAGAAACAAATGATAAAGCTATGGAAGAATATATCGGAAGAAGTTTTACTTTTACAGGATATTTTCATGAATTAAATACAATTGATACTTATCTATTTTATGGAAATTTAGTAGAACATGAAAAATATGGATATCAATATCAAGTAAATTCATATGAACGTTGTAAACCAGAAGAAAAAGACTCTATAGTAGAATTTTTAACTAGTGGTCTATTCAAAGGAATAGGGGAGAAAAAAGCTAAAAATATAGTTGAAGTATTAGGAAAAGATACCCTAAAAATTATATTAAATCAACCAGATAATTTAATACTTATCCCAGGAATAACAAAACAAAATATAGATACACTACATAAAGGATTAAAAGACTATGAAGCAAGCTATGAAGTAATACTACAATTAACAAATATTGGATTTACTACTAAAGACTCTATGATTATATATAATACTTATAAATCAAATACAATGAAAATAATAGAAGAAAATATCTATAAGTTAATAGAAGATATAAAAGATATGACATTTAAAAAGATAGATCGTATCGCACAAGGAAAAGGAATAGAAAAAGATAATCAAAAAAGAGTTGAGGCTGCAATTATATACATAATGGAAGAAGTAAGTCAAACATATGGTCATTGTTTTTATTACGAAGAAGAAATAGAGAACTATCTTCCTAGAGTAATAGGAATAAAAATAGACACATCAAAATACATAGAAGCTTTATTTGAACTAGAAAAAAACAATAAAATAGTAAAAAAAGAAAATATATATTATCTAAAAGCAATGTATGATGCAGAATGTTTCATAGTAAAAAGATTTAGAATGTTAAATAAAGAAAAAAATGAAGAAGTAAAAAAACTAGATAATGAAATAAATAATTTAGAGAATTTACTACAAATAACTTATAATAAAGATCAATTAAACGCAATAAAGAAAAGTATAGAAAAAAAATTTTTAATTATAACTGGAGGTCCAGGAACAGGTAAAACTACAATAATAAAAGCTGTACTAGAACTATATCGAATAATAAATAAATTATCTTATGAAAAAATGCAAGATAAAGTTGCCTTACTAGCACCAACAGGAAGAGCTGCTAAAAGAATGAGTGAGGCAACACTCTATCCAGCATGTACGATACATAGATTTTTAAAATGGCAAAAAGATACAGATAGATTTCAAATCAATGAATACAACAAAAGTAAAATAGAATTCTTAATAATAGATGAAGCTAGTATGATAGATACCTATTTAATGAATCATTTATTAAAAGGAATATCAGCAAACTGTAAAATAGTTTTAGTAGGAGATGATCATCAGCTTCCAAGTGTTGGCCCCGGTCAAGTACTACATGATTTAATTGATTCAAAAAAACTAGAGGTTATTGAATTAAAAGAATTATACCGTCAAGGAAAAGACTCAAACATTATAACATTAGCCTATGATATAAGAAATAAAGAAATTAATGAAGATGTATTTAATCAAGAAGAAGATAATACATTTATAGAATGTTCTCCTAAAGATTTAATAAATGAAATAAAAGAAATATGTACAACATACAAAGATTATAATGATAAAAAAATTCAAATTTTAGCACCAATGTACAAAGGAATAAATGGAATAGACAAAATAAATGAAAATGTACAAGATATTTTTAATCCAAAAAAACATCAAAAAGAAACTAAGATAGGAGAAACACTATTTCGAGAAAAAGATAAAGTAATACAACTAACAAATATGCCAGATGATAATGTATTTAATGGAGATATAGGTACAATTCAAGAAATAAGAACAACTCCTAAAAAAGAAATAATAATAGATTTTGACGGAAACATTGTAAAATATACTCCATCTAATTTCAATAATTTCCGACTTGCATATTCAATTAGTATTCATAAATCTCAAGGATCAGAATTTGACATAGTAATTATACCAATAACAAAAGCATATAATAAAATGTTATATCAAAAATTAATTTATACCGCGGTAACAAGAGCCAAAAATAAATTAATATTAATAGGAGAAATGGATGCGTTAAAATATTCTGCTAAAAATATATTGGATGATACAAGACGAACAACAATAAAAGATTATTTAATTAATGGTATAAATTAAAAACATAATTATCATAATATATATGAGGTGATAATTTGAATAGTAAAATGAAAATAGTATCTAT
>AUXO016935253.1_pt1 | contig 11562 bp, 11 predicted proteins | sample 768731 | NCBI WGS metagenome assembly AUXO01 (sample SAMN02715735, study PRJNA202380) | gut metagenome | biome: sheep rumen | host: Ovis aries | place: New Zealand: Palmerston North | reverse complement strand
ATGATGATATTCTCCAATAAACATATTCATCCCCCACTTTTCACCACAATCAACCACTACCTACCCTAATATTACATAAAACCTTATAAATTGTAAATATCAAAAAATGCTTTTTTTAAATAGTTTACATATTTTTGACAAATAAAAAACTCGATATAAATCGAGTTAAATTAAACTTTTTCTTGTAAATGTATCTACATCTTTATCTATATATAAATCAATAACACATTTATCAACTATTTTTACAAAACCTAGTCCATTAATAACTAAATCTTCATCATACTTCATTTCATATGTTATTTTGTTTTTATCCTTTAAATCATCATTATTAAAAAGGTTAAGTAGTCTTTTTACTTTTAAATCGTTTGATATGAACAATGTAAAACTATTTCTTTCACCTTCTACATAGTCTATTCTTATTAAATCTTCAATAACTATTGATTGATTTTTTCTTAATTGATATGTTCTAGGCTTTATTTCCTTCTTTGCAGATATCTTTTTTACCATTTTTTCATCAACAAAATTTAATATTGAACCTTGGTCTACTAATCCTGGTGTATCTATCAATGTTAAGTATTCATTTATTTCAATAGTTACTGTATTAAGTGTTGTTGAAGGAAGTGGACTCATTGTTAATTCTTGACTATTATCTGAATAGTTTTTTATTAATCTATTTATCAAACTACTCTTTCCTGCATTTGTATGTCCTACTACATATACATTTTTACTAGTTTGATGAAATTTTATTCTTTTTAGTAAATAATCAATGTTATAGTTTTTGTTTGCTGATATTACTATTACTTCTTCAAAATGTATATTCTTAGATTCTAGATAGTTTATAAGTTTAGTTTCTTTTACTGATTTAGGTAATACATCTTTTTTATTTAAAACTAATATCATTTTATTTGGAATTAGATTTCTTATTTCTTCAATATTTTTTTCTAAGTTTAGTAAGTCTGTTATGTATAATACTAAGTCTTTTGTTTTCCCTACTTCTTTTATTATTTCTAAATATTCATCATTTGACTTTGTAACTACTTGATATTCTCCATAATTTTTTAATCTAAAACATCTTTGACATATATCGTTTTCTAGGCTTGTAGTATATCCTTCTTGTAAAACATTTTCATCCTGTAGTACTATTCCACAACCTTGACATCTTTTTTCGTTATCCATAATATTTACCTCTTTCGAATAGTCCCCTTTTTTCATAATGCTTAACAATTTTTGCTTCTATTTTTCTATTTAAACCTGTTATTTTTAAATCTTTTTCACCTAACGGATCAACTAGAATTGATTTTATTCTAAATCTATTGCCTGCTAAAATATCAGTAACTATTTGATCTCCTATTATACACATTTCTTTCTTTTTCAATTTATATTTAGCTTTTATTTTCATTAAACCTCTAATTGATGGTTTTAAACTCCAAGCTACACCATCAATTCCAAGTTCTTCTAAATATGGTTTTAGTCTTTTTTTTGTATTATTAGAACTTATTACTACTATGAAATCTTTTTGTAACTTTTTTACTAGTTTTTTTGCATTTTCTGGACAATTTTTGTTTGTAATTAATCCTAGTGTATTATCTAGGTCAAAAACCAAGCATTTAATTCCCTCATTTTTTAGTTTCTCATAATTAATTTCGTGTATATTTTTTCGGTATATTTTTGGTCTAAATATTCCCACAAAAATCACTTCCCCGTATTATAGCTTATTTTTATATTTTTGTCTATTTTTTTGCCATACTTTTTTTGCATAATATAAAATCTTTAAGTTTCGTACTTACTTTTTCTTTACAAATACTGCATATATTTCCATCTAGTTTTGTACCACACTTTGGACAAATTTCCTCCACGTCAACATCTTTATCTATTAAAAATGTTAAATCAAATTTTCCATTTGTTTTTTTTGAACTAGATCCTCTTATTATTTTCTCAGTTTGTAAATTAATAATATAGTCTTTATAACTTATGTCTAAATACATTTCTAATGTTATTCTTCCATTTTCTTCAGTAATATTATTAAGTTTATATGAATTTAATGTATAATCTTTTATTATTCTTTTACATTTTTTTGGTTTTAATAATTCAATATCATTTTTTATCTCATTATATATATTTTCTGAGCATAATTTTTCAAGATTATCGTAGTCAAAATTCATTGTGCAACTTTGAATTCTCACATACTTCATATATAATGCGTCTAATAATTCTTTACTATTTTTATATTTATTAAAATATTTTCTTACTAATTGATTATAATTAATTTTCTTTTTTTCTTTTTTATTTTTAGTCCAATCAATTAAGCAAGAAACTACAATAACACAAACTAATAATATTGCAACTATCATATATACATTTTTTTCTGTAATAACGTTATTTTTATATAGTACATTTAAAAATATATTATCCATACAACCACTCTTATCAATCTTTTTTATTTTATATGAGGATAGTACCTTTTGTACTATCCTTATTAATTATTAACTCTTTGTGTAACCATTTCAGTAGACATTGTTATTTTTTCAAATGTATAACCATTTTCTTTTCCATATTTAATTATATTTCTTAATGCATCTCTTGTATATGTTTTTATATCATGCATTAACACCATGTTAACTCTATCTTTTCTTAGACTATTTACTACATTGTTATATATATCATCAGGTGATGGTGTTCCTCCTGCTGCATCTCCACTTGATACATTCCAGTCATAATACTTAAATCCTCTATTTTGTACTTCTTGAGTTAGGTAGGACATAATTCCTTGTGTATACTTTCTACTTACTGTATTACTACTTCCACCTGGGAATCTAATAATTTTACTCTCATATCCTGTTATTCTTTTTACTCTATCTTGAACACTATATAAGTCATTAAAATATGATTCGTTTGATGCATATACAATTGAATAATCATGTGTTGCTGTGTGTAATGCTACTGTATGTCCTTCGTCATATTCTCTTTTTATTAATTCATCAGGCCCTTTATTTGTTACAAAGAATGTTGCCTCAACGCCTTCTTCTTTTAATATATCTAATATTATATTTGTTGTTCCTTCATTTGGTCCATCATCAAAAGTTAAATATATTGTTCCATTTTTATTTCTTTCACTTACTACAACTTTCCTTGTAATTTCATTTATATTATTTGCATCATCTTCTACTGAATACTTTATTTCATAAGTTCCTACTTTTTTTGTATCTACATTATTATCTGTTTTTACTTTACTTTCGATGTTTTTTGTACAATTGTCTGATACATTTACACCAGGATCTTCAAAATTATCTCCAACAAATATGTATAGAGTTTCATTTCCATTAAGTTTTATTTCTGGTTTTTCAATATCTTTATATATAATTTTTTTTTCTATCTTAGTGGTATTTCCAGATGTATCAGTAACTGAATATGTAATTTTATCTTCTTCTATTCTGTTCTTTACTTTATTTGAAATATCTCCATCATAATTATCAGTTGCTTTTACTTTTTCTGGTACTACATCATCACCTGGACATATATACAAATCATCTGATGTAATATTCATTTTTGGCTTTTTCTTATCTTTTACAATTACTTTTCTTGTTACTTTATCTTTAAATATACCATCAGATACTTCATATGTAATTGTATACGTTCCTAATTTTTCTGAATCAACTTTTCCAGATACTTTAACTGCTTTTGATATATCTTCACCAATATGTGATGCATTGTATCCTTTTTCTGTATATTTTTCTTTATAATTAATTACTACATTCTTTTCACCTTTTAATTTAATTTGAGGTTTTAATAAGAAATTATATACTCCAAAAAAAATGCTGATTATTGCAAAAATTATTAAAAATAAACATAATCTTTTCTTAAATTTCTTTGTTTTTACAAACCTTCTAAATTTTCTTTTTAATTCCATAAATACCACACTCACAACTATATAAATTATATAAAAAATATCGATTTTTGTAAAGATTATCTAGTGTTGTGTTTTATAAATTCTCTTAATAGCTTTGTTAACGCTCTTTTTTCGATTCTTGATACATAGCTTCTTGAAATACCAAGATGTTTAGAAATTTTCTTTTGTGTTTGTTCTTTATTATTTTTCAATCCATATCTACTTATTATTATTTCTTTTTCTCTTTTATTTAATACATCTAAATATTTATAAAGCGATTTTATATTTTCTTTTAAATCTATATCATCACAAAAATCTTTTGTTTCAGTTTTTATTACATCTTGTATTGCGATTTCATTTCCATCCTTGTCATATCCAATTGTTTCATTGATTGATATATCTTTTGAATATTTATTATTTTTTCTAAAATGCATTAATATTTCATTTTCTATACACCTTGCACAATATGTTGTTATTTTTACTCCTTTTTCTGGAGAAAATGTATCTACACCTTTTATAAGTCCTATTGTACCAATACTTATTAAATCATCAGATTCATTTTTGTTATTATCATATTTTTTTACAATATGTGCTACTAATCTTAAATTGTGTTCTATTAATTTATTTCTGCTTTCTATATTTCCATTCATTTTTTCTTTAATACATTTTTCTTCATCTTCTCTTGAAAGTGGTTCTAAAAAAACATCATTAGAATAACTTCCTGTAAAACAAAATAAACTTCTTATTAATTCAATAAAAAACATATAATTCACCCAATAAATTATATGTTTAATTATCTTTATTTATTTTTTTTAAATTTAGATGTTATAGTTTGAAGTGTTGTATAAAGTAGTTCTTTGTTAAGTAAGAATGCATATATACAAACTACTAATAAATTAAATAATCTTATATATATATTTGTTTGATAATATAATATAATTGCAAAAGTAAATATTAAAATAGTTTTAATTATTAATCCTTTTTCAATTTTTATATTTACATATTTTTTTAAATCAAAATGTCTATACACCATCATTACAAAATATGAAATAGCAGTAGATAGGCTTGCTGCATATAATCCAAATTTTTTTATAAATAATATATTTAATACTATATTTATTACTGCACCAAGTACTGTGGTTGATGCTACTTGTTTACTTAATTTTTTTGCTATATATATTTGACTATATAAACATAGGGCAACATTAAATACTGTTCCTAATACTAAAAATGGAATATAATTATATGCTGCTGCAAACTTTGATTTTATAAATATTGGAAATACAAATGGCATACATGCAATCATACCTACTCCCATTGCAGTAAAAAGTTTTAAGACTGTATTTGTAATATCTGAGAAAAATTCATCTCTATCTTTACTATTTATGTGTAGTGCTGCGCTTTCACTCCAACTTAGATTAAATACACCCGTTAAGCTTGATATTATTGTTGGAAATTTATTACTAGCTGCATATATTCCATTTGCCGCAGTTCCTAAAACAAATGCAATTATACTTCTATCACTTATATTTACTATCCACCAACTAACTCCATTAGGAATTAATGGTATTGAATATTTATTCATACTTTTTATAAGTTTTTTATCTACTAGTTTAAAGTCAATATAATCTTTTAATTTTAATCTTATAAATAAATATAAACTACATACAAAATTTGCAAGTGCCATTGAAATGATCATTCCTTCAGCACCAAGTTTAAATACACAAATTGTTACTATATTTGAAATAATTGTAGTTATTCCCGTTAAAATACAACTTATTGAAAAATCCACTGTTCTTCCAAAACCTCTGGCAACTTGTAAGAAATTTCCTGAGAGAACACACACTATAATATCTGCTAAAACAACCCATCTAAATGGTATTGTTATAAATGAAGATATAATTATATACAAAATACTAAATATTGATAAACTAACTCCTAATACAAAAAAGTTATTACTCATTAATTTTTTTGTATCTTTTTCTTTTCCTCTTGAATCAATTAGGTATCTAAATATACTCATCTCTAGTTCTAATGTAATTACCGGAACTAGTAATGTTACATATGATTGAATTAAATCAACTGTACCATATTCTTTTTTTGTTAGATATGTTGTAAATAATGGTAATAAAAAATACGATATTAATTGTGTACATACTCTTCCTAAAAAAATTATTATAGTATTTTTAGCTAGTTGCTTTTTTTTGTTCATTTAACCTCTTCCTCCATTTGCTTATTTCAATATATAAGATATTTGAAATAACTGCTCCTGATGTATCTATTATTATATCAAGTATTTCACCACTTCTTCCAGGAACAAATAGTTGATGTAGCTCATCACTTAATGCATATAAAAAAACTATTTCTATACTTATCATAAATGCTTTTTTATTACTTAATGTATATTCTTTTATATAACTTAATACTAGAATTCCTAAAATAAAATAAATTGTAAAATGTGCTCCTTTTCTTACTGGAACAATAAATTTAGACGTTAACTCTTCTTTTTCTTTTGTTGATAATTTCTTATTCATTACTATTTCACTTATTTTAATTATTAATCCATCACTTTTTTTTGTTGATTTTTCAGCATTATCTGATGAGAACATAAATATTGTTGTCATACATATAATAATTAATATGAGCTTAATTACTTTTTTTATCATTTTGTAATCACCTTTTAACATTTTGCGGATGCACTAGTTGCTTTATAATTATTTCTTTTTTGATTAAAAAGTACATTTAATGTATCAAAATATATTTCTACATTTCTATCTGCTGTTGCACTTAATCCTAAAACAGCATATGCTCCATCTTTTATTTTTCCCATACATATAAGCATTAGAATCATTTCTTCTAATCTTGCTGGATCTTTTAATATTTCATATTTTAGTTTATTTATGAAACCTGATGAAAATGATTCTTTTATTAATCTTCTTAACACTTCCTCGTCAGGTGTTCTTTGATTACATTCTAAAAAGCTAAGATTTCTTGCAAATTCTGTTACAATAGTTTGAAATTCTCCATAATATGTATAGTTTGAAATATATGGTTTATTGCCAATGTATGATTTATCTGTGTATATTTTTTTCTCGGGGCGTTTTTTCTCATCGATTTTATATGCTACTTCCTCTGCCATTTCTTGAACTATTACTTCATCAACAAGATCTAGTCCAAGTTTTATATAGTCTTTATTTGTTGCATTGTATTTTTGTAATATCCTTCTTACTGCTGGTTTTTGTGAAAGTTCACTTGCAAATTCTTTGCTACTATCAGTCCAAGAACTATTTATTATATGTCCTAATTCGTGTGATATAATCATTTGTCTAACTGCTTTTGATGACAAGTTTCCATTAGACGGAATTGTTGGATTAATATATATTTCTCCATTTAATGTTAATCCAAATACCGCACCATTATTCTTTTTTACTGTTTTAACCTTTTTTAGTGTTTTAAGTCTTTCTAATATGTTATAAAAATTGTTTCTATCTACTATTCCACTTCTTATTAATGCAATATAGTAATATTCATATGCTTCAAAAAAATTTTCAATTGTTTGTAGTTCTTCTTTTCTATTTAAAATAGAAGCTGAATTACATGAATTTGTATATATTTCATTAACTTTTGATTTAAAGCCTGGAAAATACTTATCATCCCAAATTGTATATTTGAATTTATACTGCATTGTATCACATCCTTGATTAGTTCATTACCCCATCTTTAATTTTTCTTGTTGCAACTGCATTATATGCTTCTTCAATATCGTTAAAATAAATTGTTTCATCTTTTAGTTTTTCATATGTTTCGTTTCCTTTTCCAAGAATCAAAACTATATCATTTTCTTCTGCCATATTTACTGCTTTATTTATTGCTTCTCTTCTATCAATTACTATTTCATAATTATTATGTGTTTCTTTTAATTCAGATATAATATCATTGCATATGTCTTTTGGATCTTCGCTTCGTGGATCTTCGTATGTAAATATTGCATATGTTGCATTTTCTACTACTACATTACCAACTTTTGGTCTTTTTGATTTATCTCTTTCACCTGCTTGACCAATTACAACAATACTTTTTTTAATATTAAGTGTATGAACAAATTTAAGTAAATTAGCAATTCCATTTGGTGTATGTGCGTAATCTACCATAACATAATATGGTGTATTTGTATTTAATAGTTCAAGTCTTCCACTTACTTTAATATCTTTTATTTTATCTTTTATTTTATCTAGGTTAAATCCACTTGCAATACAGCATAATAATGCACATGCTAAATTATACACGTTGAATTCTCCAAGTAGCGGACTGTTTATTTCATGAATTTCATCTCTAAATTTATATTTAATATCAGTATGATCTGGATATATTTTGAAATCTACAATTTGTAAATCATTATCTTCACCTTTTCCATATGTTAACACTTGTCCATTGCATGCTTGTTTCATATGCTCAAAGTATTGATCATCATGATTTAAAATACAATATCCTTCTTTTTTAGTTTGTCTAAATAGTTGTTTTTTACACTCTAGATAGTTTTCAAATGTTCCATGTGTATTTAGATGTTCTGATGTTACATTTGTATATGCACTTACATCAAATTGTGTTGCTTGTAATCTGCCTCTAAAGAATGCTTCACTGCTTGTTTCAATTGAAGCATATTTACATCCAAAACTCACAAATTCATTTAGGTACATATATAAATTTTGTGCATCTGGTGTTGTATTTGGATTATCTCCACTAAATTTAGCACAACTTCTTCCATTGGTTCCAATATATCCACATAAATCACTTCCAATTAATGTTTGAATAATCGTTGTTGTACTTGTTTTTCCATCTGTACCAGTTACTCCTATCATTTTCAATTTTTTATCTGGATAATCATAAAATTTTTGACATACAAATGGTAATTCTTTATTTGTATCTGGAACTTTTACTACAGGTACTGATTTTTTTCCAACATCCTTACTTACTATTATTGCAGTTGCTCCATTTTTTATTGCTTCATCAATAAAATCATGTCTATCTGTTGTTACACCTTTTGTACAAACAAATAAATCTCCAAGTTCTACTTCTTTTGAATTTATTTTTATACCTCTTATTAAGGTATCCATTCCTATTCCTTCATATATATCACATAATCTTTTTAACATATAATCACCATTTTAATTATACAGTAAACTTCATTAATATTAAAGTCTTTTTCTTGATAATAAGTACTATTTACGTTAAAATTATAATGGTGATAGATAATGAGAACAATGATATTTGGAGCAGGTACAGACTTAGGTGTCCATATTGATGGAGCTAATTTAGGGCCTGTTCAATTAATGAATGATTTAAAAGCCTTTTATAAAGGTGAAAGTATGTTATTTGAAAGAGATAAGGAAATTATTAAGAGTAGAAATCTTTCAGATAGAAGAAAAAATGAATATGAAATTGAAAAATTCAATTCAAATTTATATAAAACAATGGTTGAAAAAATAAAGGAAGAGTATTTTCCAATTATGATTGGTGGAGATCACTCTGCTGCAATTGCAAGTGCTCTTGCTTCTACAAAAGTTAATGTTGATGTTGGTTTGATTTGGATTGATGCTCATACTGATTACAATACATTTGAAACTACAGTTACTGGTAACTTGCATGGACTTCCATTAGCTGCAATTAATGGTTATAAAAATCAAGATTTAAGAGTTTACCATGATGGTAAGATTATTCAACCATCGAAGACAGTTATTATTGGTGCAAGAAGTATTGATGATGCTGAAAAAGATAATGTAAGGTATTCTGGTGTTACTGTTTTTTCTACTCAAGATGTAAAAGAAAAAGGAATAGAAGCTATTATGGATGAAGCGTTTAAAATTGCTGGTTATAAAACAAAAGGAATACATATTAGCTACGACTTAGATGTAATTGATCCTGATGTTGCTCCTGGAGTTTCAATTCCTGAATTTGATGGTATAAGTGAGCAAGAAGCTATGGATATTAATCAATACATTATTAAACATTTTGATGATGTTCTTTCATATGATTTAGTTGAATTTAATCCTCTTCGAGATATTGATAGAAAAACTGAACAAATTGCATTAAATCTTTTAGCTCAAGTAATAAGAGCTGCTGAAAACAAAAAGAAAATCGAAAAAATAATTTATTATTAAAAAAAATGGATTTAAATCCATTCTTTTTTTTTAGAAATTTCTATCTCTTAAGAAAGATGGCATTTCTATATCAACATTTGTTGGTATACTTCCACCTGTTTCTCCATCATCATCACTATCATCATTAAGAATTTCTGGCTGATATGAATAATCTTCTCTAGTTGGAGTTCTTCTAGTTTGTCCAACGTTATTATATATTGGTTCAACTGGTTGTACAGGTTGTACCTTCTTTACTTTATCAAATCCAGTTGCAATAACTGTAACAATAACTTCATCATTTAAGTTTTCGTTAATTACTGATCCAAATATTGTATTGATATCTGTATTTGCAGCACTTCTAACAACTTCAGCTGCTTGCTCTGCTTCAAATAGTGTTAAGTTAACTCCACCAGTAATATTGATAATGGCATCTGTTGCCCCTTCAATTGATGTTTCAAGAAGTGGTGATGATACAGCTTGTTTTGCTGCCTCTAATGCACGATCTTCTCCCATTCCAATACCAATTCCGATTATTGCACGTCCACTCTTTTCCATAACTGCTTTTACATCAGCAAAGTCAAGGTTAACAAGACCAACAACTGCAATTAAGTCTGATATTGATTGAACACCACGACGTAGAACATTATCTACTTCTTTAAATGCTTCTAACATTGGTGTTGATTTATCTATAATTTCTCTTAATCTATCATTTGGAATTACTATTAATGTATCTACGTGCTTTTTCAAATCTTCGATACCTTGAAGTGCATTTTCCATTCTTCTTTTTCCTTCAAATGAGAATGGTTTTGTAACAATTGCAACTGTAAGAGCTCCTAATGCTTGTGCTATTTCTGCAACGATTGCTGCTGCACCAGTTCCAGTTCCACCACCCATTCCGCATGTGATGAATACCATGTCTGCGCCAGCTAAAGCATCTTCAATCTCTTTTTTTGATTCAACTGCTGATTCTTTACCAACTTCTGGTTTTCCTCCGGCACCTAATCCATCTGTTAATGTTGCACCTATTTGGATTTTTACATCTGCTTTTGATGTATTTAATACTTGTAAATCTGTATTTGCGGCAATAAATTCTACACCTTTAACTCCAGATTCAACCATTCTATTTATAGCATTACCTCCGCCACCGCCTAAACCAATGACTTTGATTTTTGCTAACTGATCCATTTCTAATCCGCCTATCATACCTTTTCCTCCTTAGTTATCGAAAAAGTGTCCAAACACTTTGCTTAACATATTGTCATTTGTCGTCGTATTTTTGTCTATTGATAACAATGTATCAATATCTTCTTTATTTATCATTTCGTATGTTTTCCCTCTTAGACTTAATTTATCATGAAAATACTTAGTTATTCCATAACAACTGCTATATTTATTATGTCTTATTCCCATTGCGTTAACATTACATACTTTAGCGACAAAGCCAAATTCTTGTTCAACTATTAATTGAAATCCTGCTAATTCGCTCAAGCCACCTGTTATAATTATATAACGTATTTCTCTATTTGTTAAGTTTTTTAT
>AUXO011632395.1_pt1 | contig 11562 bp, 11 predicted proteins | sample 768731 | NCBI WGS metagenome assembly AUXO01 (sample SAMN02715735, study PRJNA202380) | gut metagenome | biome: sheep rumen | host: Ovis aries | place: New Zealand: Palmerston North | reverse complement strand
TGTTAAGTTGATTGAACCGCCGTGTACGGAACCGTACGCACGGTGGTGTGAGAGGTCGAAAATTTCTCAACTAGAGAAATTTTCTCCTACTCGATTATGCTTTTTTACGTTTCTTTTCGGCATACATGATCTCATCAGCTTGTTTCAGAGCCTGAGAGATATCGAAATCATCAGTAAGTGTAGTGCTTATAAAACCACAACTGGTAGAAACCTTATATGGTTTTCCTGATGAGGCATTATACATATCAAGGAATGAATTAATTCGCTTGATAATTTCTTCCGGGTCAACTACTCCGAAGATGACTGCAAACAGCTCATCGCCGCCGATTCTGCTCGGAATCGAATTCTCAGGAAGTGAATTAGAAAGAGCATTTGCAACTGTAACGATAGCACTGTCGCCTTCGATGTGACCGAAGTTATCATTTATATACTTGAGTCCGTCCATATCGGACATAATGACCGTAACCGTTTCATCCTTAAACTCGCCGCTTTCAATAAGCTTGTCAAATGTATTACGGAAGCCTATTCGGTTATATATACCGGTGAGCGAATCTCTGAGATACATCTCATCCATTTTTTCAAGCAGTGACCTCTGATAACGGAGATTTACATATCCGCCTATACCATTTCCAATCGTGTTGGTTGCGTTCATTGTATTTGTATAGTTCGAGATATTGAAGTCCCTGAAGTAGTAGCATACAAATCCGAAAGCTTTTCCCATATAGTCAAGTGCGTTGAAGATAAGCGGAAAACCGCTTTCCGTAAGCTCCAGGATACGGTTCTTAAGCATCGGAGCCATGATATTGCCGCCGGTCCTTCCCCTGGAAAAGTTAAGAGTAAATGTATCTTTTTTGTACTTTTCCGGGAAATCTGAATCATAAATAACCGTAAATACGCTGGGGTTATCATTGGTATCATCGCTGGTGAAGTAATTGGAATCCTCGTCAAATATCCTTCTGTCCACAGCGACAAGTATATTGTCGGTCTTGTAGCAATCCAGATGAGAGACCATTTCACCTATGGTATTGCTGTTCAGCATAAAAGCACTGAGTCTTTTAAGTACACGGTTATCATCATTGTTTCGTGAGAAGCTTTCCTTGAACCAGTTACTCAGAAGCTGTGGATGCTCAAGATGATCGGGACATCCGCAGGACTCATTGGGTATAAGGACAGGTATGATATCGCGGTTATGTGTCTTGCCGTCCTTGATTGCTTCGAGTGCTACCTCTGCTGTAGCATCAGCCATATGTATAATATCGCATGATACGGAAGCTATCTTCGGAGAATTGAAGAATATACCGTCATAACCATCGAAGCCGGAAACTATTATATCCTCCGGAACCTTGTAGCCTGCATCAATTAGCATTTCCGTAGCTGTTATGGCCATTAGATCATTAGCGCAGATGATGGCATCGGGAAGTGTATCGCGAGATAAAACCTCCTTCATGGCAATCTTGCAGGGATCTGCCCAGAAGTAGCCATAGCTCAGCATGCTGTCATTATATTCTATGTTATTTTCACTAAGTACTTTCTTAAATACTTCGATACGTTGATTTGAGAAATCATTGTCCGGCTGACCTGCCATCATAAGAGGTCTCTTAACTTTGTGGGTTTCAATCATATGTCTCACTATCTGCTCGAAGCCCTTTTCGTAATCAAAATTTATGCATGACGTATTATAGTAATTTCCGTCTGCTATGATAACCGGAACATCGTGTAAGATTGAAGCGTTGATAACCTTTTGGGCGATTTTTCGACTCTTGATCTTTTCGTTCATGATTATGACCGCATCCAAATCATCATAAGGAAGCAGATCAAACACATACTTCTCAGCAGCGGGTCTGTCCTCCTCCCAATAGATGTCGGAATTAATGGCAAATATAAGAAGAGAGTACCCCTGTGCTCTCATCAGCTTATTCAGCCTCTCTATATAGCCATGAATCTGGGGGTCATATACTCTGGAAGTACAGAGTGCCACCAGTTTTTTCTCATTAACCATAAAAACCTGCCTGTTTCTTAACTAAACGTATCCGTTTATACCGCGTACAGATACTTCTCCGGTGGATACGGTCTGCCGATTTCCTTTGGAGTCTTCAATTATGAGTGCTCCGGTTTTGTCAATTCCTTTTGATATGTATATGTTCTCATCAGAGTTTTTTTCGTTAATATTAGTTCCTCCGATAAGAACAACTTCTTTATCCATACTTACAAGAAGCTTGTTATAGTCATAAAGTATGAAGTCCAAATCACCGCTTTTTTCATAGCTGTTTATGTAGTCAGACAGATTCTTTATTATGACCGCTATAAGCTTCTCTCTGTTCCAGACGACACCCGACTCCTTTAGGAGAGAGGTGGCCTTCTGAAAAAGATTCTCAGGGAAACTCAGTGAGTTTACATTTACTCCGATACCACATACAACATATGAGGTATTCCCAATCAGTTCAGTCAGTATTCCACAAACCTTTTTCTTGTTTATTACTATGTCATTTGGCCATTTAATCTCTGCATACAGATTATGTATACTCTGCTTAAGAGCAAAACTATTGATGGTTTTTGCAACCGCCAGACCGGCCAGTATAGTTACTCCTGAAATCTGATTCGGGGGAAGATTTGGTTTACATAAAAATGACATCCATATTCCCTCATTTGGCGGAGATTCCCAGCTTCGTCCCAGTCTTCCGCGACCTGCGGTCTGTACCTCAGATACAAACAGACAAGGAGAGCAGGCGGATGTGCCATCGTTTTCTTGTACATACTGCTTGGCTCTTAAGTTTGTGGAATCAGTTTCATCATAGTAATGAATATTTGTTATATGACAATAGTTCTCAAGAAGTGTACTGAGAGTACGGGTGTCCATATTAATTGTCGCCTTCTTTCGCATCTTCTGTCGGTTTATTATATGTTCGTCCTGTTTTCTCACAAAGCAGTTCATATATCTGCGATGCTACGTCCTTCTTTAAAGTGAATGGCATCAGGAATTGTTCCTTACCTACAACTATCTGAATGATGCTGTATATGAGCTCATTCTGCGGAATTATCATATTCAGGTCTGTTATGTCACTGTAGGGATAGGTTTTCTCGCCGCGATGAGTGCGGACTGTGAATTCCTCTTCCTTGAATTCATAATCAGTGTTGTAGAATCGTCCTTTGAAGGAACTGATAAACAGATAGATTCCGTAAAGTCCGAAAACAAATGCAAAGAAGGTTCCTATCTTGTGGCTTCTTCCATAGCCCATAAAGAAGGCTACAACCTGAGAAACACATATAATAGTAATAGCAAGTCCGACCAGACGGAATGTATATCTGGTTCTTTTCTTTTTTCTTATGTGATAATTGATCATTTTACTGCTCTTTTCCTTTTGTTTCACATTCATTATTATAAACTTTTTAGTGGCGTATAGTCAATTCTTATGGTAAAATACATCGGAAGTAACGAAAGGGGATTCTTATGATCAAACTTATTGCAAGTGATATAGACGGAACACTGGTTCCGGACGGTACGCCGGAGATTGACGTACGTATGTACGACGTAATAAAAAGATTGAAGGAACATGGGATTATCTATGTAGGTGCCAGTGGCAGGCAGTTCGCCAGTATGGCCAGATTGTTCCAGCCGGTCAAGGAGGATATCTACTACATAACAGATAATGGTTCTATTTTAAGAGATGCGTCGAAGGTTTATAACATGAACGTGATTGACCGAAAGCCTCTTATGGAGATGATAAATGATGCTAAGAGACTACCGGACTGTGATATAATGCTTTGCGGCAGGGATAAGGCTTACTGCGAGGATAAAAGTGAGATGTTCTACTGGCTCAGAGATTCTTATAGATTTAATATCGAGGTGCTGGGAGATTTCGAAGAACATCTGCATGATGATATAGTCAAGATGTCCATTTATCATAAGGATAATGCGGAGGCTATCGTAGATGAGTGGTTTACTCCGAAGTGGAAGAATCAGTTCAAAATAGCCAGCGCAGGAATCATGTGGATGGATATAGTTCTTCCGGATGCTGATAAAGGAAGCTCTCTTAAAATACTTCAGGATATACTCGGAATAAAAAGAGAAGAAACCATGGCCTTCGGAGACAACATAAATGATCTCGGTCTTCTGGAGGCAGCAGAGGAGAGCTATGCTATCGGAAGTGCGAGAGAAGAAGTAAAAAATGCAGCCAAACATGTAGCACCGCCTCTTTCTGAAAACGGAGAGACTGAAGTTTTGCTTAAGCTGCTTGAAGAACTAGATAAATGATAACAAAAGTAATGGTTATCAAAAATTAGGGAGGAAAAAGATGGATAAGATCAAAATGACAACCCCGATTGTTGAGATGGACGGAGATGAGATGACACGTATTCTGTGGCAGCTCATAAAGGATGAACTTCTTTGCCCGTTTGTAGAGCTGAATACTGAGTACTATGATCTCGGTCTGGAGCACAGAAATGAGACTGATGATCAGGTTACTAAGGATGCTGCTCTTGCTACCAAGAAGTACAAGGTAGCAGTTAAATGTGCAACTATCACACCAAATGCTGCACGTGTTGAGGAGTATAACCTGAAGGAGATGTGGAAGAGTCCTAACGGAACTATAAGAGCTATCCTTGATGGTACTGTTTTCAGAGCTCCCATACAGGTAAAGGGCATAACTCCATGTGTCAGAAACTGGGAGAAGCCTATCACAATCGCTAGACATGCATATGGTGATGTATATAAAGCAGTCGAGATGAAGGTACCGGGTGCAGGAAAGGTTGAGCTTGTTTATACAGCTGCAGATGGTTCTCAGCAATCAGTTACAGTTCATGAGTTTGACGGCCCGGGAGTTGTTCAGGGAATGCACAACATAAACGAATCAATAGAGAGCTTTGCAAGAAGCTGCTTCACCTACGCACTTGATACCAGACAGAGTCTCTGGTTTGCGACAAAGGATACTATCTCAAAGAAGTATGATCATACATTTAAGGATATCTTCCAGGAAATCTTCGACGCTGAGTATAAAGAGAAATTTGATGAGTATGGAATTGAATACTTCTATACACTTATAGATGATGCTGTTGCACGTGTTATGAAGTCGAAGGGTGGATTCATCTGGGCATGTAAGAATTACGATGGAGATGTTATGAGTGATATGCTCTCATCTGCATTTGGCTCACTTGCTATGATGACATCAGTTCTTGTTTCACCGGAAGGCTTCTTCGAATATGAGGCTGCACACGGAACAGTTCAGAGACATTATTATAAGCATCTCAAGGGAGAGGAGACATCTACAAACCCTGTTGCAACTATCTTCGCATGGACAGGAGCTCTCAGAAAGAGAGGAGAGATGGATCAGAATCCTGACCTGATGGTATTTGCAAACAAGCTTGAAAGAGCTACTCTTCAGACTATAGAGAATGGCACCATGACAAAAGACCTTGCTCTTATCACAGAGCTTAAGGATGTAACAGTACTTAATACACAGGACTTCATCAAGGCTATCAGAACAACACTTGAGAGTCTGTAAAAAATAAGTGGGGAAGATTCTTCCCCGCTTATTTTTTTATCTATCCGAAATTGGTATGTAGTTTGCGTCTTCACTGACTGACATATATGCCGGTCTTATGATCTTGTTTGCACATCTGAGCTCTTCGATACGGTGTGCGCTCCAGCCTGCAATTCTTGCGATGGCAAAGAGTGGTGTGATGAATTCCTCGGGAATGTTCATCATGTCGTAAGCGAAGCCACTGTAGAAATCGATGTTCGGGCAAACACCCTTATATATCTTGCGATGCTTGGCGATGGCCTGTGGTGCCAGCCTCTCAACAGTCTTGTAGAGGTGAGCTTCGTTATCGCGGCCCTTTGATTCTGCAAGCTGCAGAGTATATTTTCTGAGTATCTGTGCTCTTGGGTCAGAGAGTGAATAGACTGCATGACCAAGACCGTAAACAAGTCCCGTGTGGTCAAATGCTTTTCCTGCCACTAGTTTCTCCATATAAGCAAAGATCTCGTCATCATCGTACCAGTCTTTGACATGTGCTTTGATATCCTCAAACATCTTGATGACTTTGATGTTTGCACCACCATGCTTAGGTCCCTTAAGGGAACAGAGTGATGCGGCAACAGAAGAGTAGGTATCAGTTCCAGAGGATGTTACAACATGTGTAGTAAAGGTAGAGTTGTTTCCACCGCCGTGTTCTGCATGAAGGACGAGTGCTATATCCAGAAGCTGTGCCTCTGCAGGATCAAACTTCTTGTCCTGTCTCAGCATTCTCAGAATATTCTCTGAGGTGGAAAGCTCAGGTTTCGGATTATGGATATAGAGTCCGCGCCTCTGCATATAGTGTCTGTAAGCCAGATATGAGTAAGCTGCTATCATCGGTACTGTTGCAATCAGGCTGATACTCTGACGCAGAACGTTTGATATCTTCAGATTGTCAGCATTCTTATCATAGCTGTTCAGTGCAAGAATAGCCTGAGACATAGCATTCATTATATCTTTGTTTGGGGATTTCAGTATAACGTCCTCTGTGAAATCATTTGGAAGTTTTCTGCAGAAGCTGAGAAGCTCTGTCCATTCATCGAGCTCGGCTTCGTTCGGAAGCTGTCCGAAAAGAAGCAGATATACTGTCTCTTCAAAACCAAATCTGTGATTGTTTGTAAATCCCTGAACCAGATCGTGTATATCGATACCTCTGTATCTGAGTATTCCTTCGATAGGAATTATCTTGCCATCCACTTCCTTTGAACCGGAAACTGTGGATATCTCGGTCAGTCCGGTAAGGACACCCTTTCCACTTGGTTCTCTCAGACCTCTTTTTACATGATAGATATCATAGAGCTCCGGATCTATATAGTTGTTTGCTTCGCACAGCTTGGCGAGCTTGGTTATCTCTTTAGCTGCTGTAGTATTTGTTAATTCAGGCATGCGTAACTCCTTTTTACTTTATATCTTCACTATATTTTAAGTCTGCTTTACCTCAGCTCATCGCTGTAGTCAATCATTGACAACGTTTCATATCCTGCGCAGATTTTATCTGCCAGACATACGATTCTTGCCTCTCTGGATTTGGGCAGGTGTGTCAGATTGAGTGGAAACATATGAGCGTATATGATTCCTGCTTCTGTTTTGTTAAGTGTAAAGTCATTCTTGGCATTTTCCATAGCTCTTTTGGCATGTGTATATCCATGGAGTCTATGGTACTCGTTTTTTTCGTGCCAGTCGTATAGGAAATAGTCATGGAGGAGAGCTCCTCTGACAAGGCTTCTCATATCGACGGGTTTATTCTTCTTCAGTGCTATACTCACGCTTATGCATGTGACGCAGAGTGAGTGAGTATAGGTTGTGGTATCGCCGTGCTGGATAAATTCACGTTCGCGAAGAAACAGTTCGTTTTCCAAAATATCCCTGCCGTATTTTCGAATGATGCTGAGTATTTTCTGATTGTATCCAACTTTTACCATCTTGAGTCCTCCTAAAGCACACCTTGGATTATACCATCATTTGTTGTCTGTGGGCAACCTTCATACTGGAATTATTTGTAGTGGTATGTTACAATACTGTAGATATTATGAACATACGAGTGTGATCAGGAGGATGTTTATGTTAGACAATGGACTTATGATGCAATATTTCGAGTGGTACATGAAGAGTGAACCTTCACTCTGGAGCACTCTTAAAAAGGAGGCTGAGAAGCTTGAGAAGCTTGGAATTACTTCTCTCTGGCTTCCGCCTGCATATAAAGGAGCAGCCGGTAAGGATGATGTAGGGTATGGAGTTTATGATCTCTATGACCTGGGTGAGTTTAACCAGAAGGGATCTATCAGAACAAAGTATGGAACAAAGAAGGATTATCTCGAGGCCATTAAGGCTCTTCAGAAAAGCGGGATAAATGTATACGCTGACGTTGTTCTTAATCACAAGATAGGTGCAGACCGCGTAGAAGAGGTCAGTGCACAGGAATTTAATGATAATAACAGATATCAGATGATATCTGAGGGTAAGGTTATCGGTGCGTGGACAGGCTTTGATTTTCCGGGTAGAAAAAATAAGTATTCTAAGTTCAAATGGAACTGGACACATTTTGACGGAATTGATTGGGATCAGAATAATCTCGAGAAGGCTGTCTTCAAATTCACTGGAAAAGAGTGGAACAAGGAGGTAGATTCCGAAAAGGGTAACTATGATTACCTGATGGGTGCTGATATCGACTTCGATAACAGAGAGGTTTTTGAGGAGCTTGTAAACTGGGCTGTATGGTATGTTGAGATGACCGGTGTGGATGGCTTCAGACTTGATGCCGTAAAGCATATACCAGCTTCCTTCTACAGAGATTTCCTGTATCAGGTAAGAGAGAAAACCGGTAAGGAGCTCTTCACAGTAGGTGAGTACTGGAATGGTGATGTAAATGTACTCTTAGATTATCTGGATGAGATAAAATCAGAGGCATCACTTTTTGATGTTCCTCTTCACTATAATCTGTATCACTGCTCCAAGGCAGGTGGTTCTTATGACCTTCGTACTATCTTTGACGGAACACTTGTTAAGAGTGATCCTGTGAAGGCAGTTACATTTGTAGATAATCATGATACGCAGCCGGGACAGATGCTTGAGTCATTTGTTGAGGATTGGTTCAAGCCAATGGCTTATGCTCTTATCCTTCTGAGACGTGATGGATATCCGTGTGTATTCTACGGTGATTACAAGGGAATTGCTCATGACAAGATAAAGTCCAAGAAACAGCTGCTTGATAAGCTCATGAAGCTCAGGAAGACCAAGGCTTATGGTGAGGAACATGATTACTTCGATGATCCGGACTGTATCGGATGGACCAGAGAGGGTGACGCAGATCACAAAGATTCAGGTCTTGCTGTAGTTATATCTGACGGCAAGGGCGGAACAAAGAGGATGTATATCGGCAGACAGTTCGCCGGAAAACATTTCTCTGATGTTATGGGAAATGCAAAGTATAATATAAAAATCGACGACGAAGGCTTTGGTGAATTCTACGTAAACAGAGGAGCTGTTGCGGTATGGGTACACAAGGAGCCTGTGTCAAGATAGGGGGAAATGATGGCAAAGACCATTAAAACTAAAGCAGTAGATGATCTCTTTGAAGCTATCATGTCGCTTGAAACAAAGGAGGAGTTCTACAGCTTCTTCGAGGATATCTGCACCACAAATGAGGTGCTGTCCATCGCAGAAAGATTAGAGGTTGCAAAGCTTCTGTATCAGAATAATACATATATAGAAATCGCTTCCAAGACCGGTGCGTCAACTGCTACCATCAGCAGAGTAAACCGTTTCCTGGGAAATGGTAATGGAAGCTGTGATATTATATTTGAGAGAATGGGTATCTCAAAGGATAAGGAGTGATAATCTGGTGGATACCGGTAGTGTTATTCGACTTATTATCCTTATCGTATTGTTGATACTTTCCGGATTTTTTTCGTCCGCTGAGACCGCACTCACGACAGTGAGCATAAACAAGCTTAAAACTGTTGTGGATGAAGGCGGCAGGCGCGGGAAAAGAGCCCGACGTGTTCTCAGGATGAGAGATAATTCCTCGAAGCTTTTATCTACTATCCTTATTGGAAATAACATAGTAAATATCTCTGCATCGGCACTTATGACAGTGCTTTGCACAAATGTTTTCGGAAGTAAGTATATAGGCGTAGCTACCGGATTGCTTACTTTCTTTGTTTTGGTTTTCGGAGAGATTACGCCGAAGACGGTGGCAACAAAGTATAATCTGAGCCTGTCACTATGGTTTTCCGGAGTCATTGAATTCCTTATGACTATGCTTACGCCGATTATATGGTTCGTGAATCTGATATGCAGAGGTATATTTAAAATATTCGGTATAGATCCTGATATGAATCCCGATCAGATGACAGAGAGTGAACTGCTCAAAATAGTCGATGTCAGCAGTGAAGAGGGTGTTATCGAGAACTCCGAGAAGGAGATGATAACAAATGTGGTCGATTTCGGTGACGCCGTTTCAAAGGATGTAATGATCCCTCGTGCTGATATGGTATCTATAGATATCAACGCTTCTATTGATGAGGTTTATAAGCTTATTGAGGAGGAGGGGTATACAAGAATTCCTGTATATGATGAATCGAAGGATCATGTTATCGGAATTCTGAACATAAAGGATCTGATGCTTGCGCTGCTTAAAAACGATAAGGACAGCATCACGGTAAAGGAGCTTGTAAGAGAACCTGTATACGTGTACGAATATCAGAAGACAGCGCAGATATTTGCTGATATGAAGAGCTCGTCAGTTACTATGTGTATAGTACTTGATGAATACGGAATCACGGCTGGTCTTATCACAATGGAGGACCTGGTTGAGGAAATAGTCGGCGATATCAGAGATGAATATGATGAGGATGAGAATGAGCTTATCAAGGAGATAAGTGAAGGACATTATGATGTTGATGGAGCGGTCAAGCTTGATGATCTGAATGATGCCATAGGAACTCAGCTCGTGTCAGAGGATTATGATTCCATAGGCGGACTCATGATAGAGCTTCTCGACAGGATACCTAAAGAAGGAGATGTCGTAAGAACGGGAGAGGTGACACTCAAATGTGGCAGAGTCACAAACAACAGAGTTGAGAGAGTGGATGTTGTAATCATATTATAGATGAAAACGGATGGAGCGATAATATGGAAAAGGACATGTTAGAACTGAAAAAAGAGATACGAAAGCTGATGAAGCTGGACTTTGTTCATCCGGAGGATATCCCGGATAAGGAAATGTTCATGGAGGAGCTCCTCGTTTTTATGGATAAGGAGCTCAGCAACAACGTAAGAGATGAAGAAGAGAAAACTCTTACCAAGGCCATGATCAATAACTATACGAAGAACGGCCTTCTTCCACCACCTGTTAAGAAGAGATATACCAGGGAACATCTTATCTACCTCATATATATATATTATATGAAGGGCGTTATGTCTATAAATGATATACATAAGCTTATGGAAACACTTCAGACTGATGATATGACGAGCGAGAAGCTTTATGATATATATAAGAAGACATTTGATATGGAGAAGTTCCAGTATTTCAATATTGAGTCGAGTGTTGCCAAAACTGTGGCAATTACTGAAAAGAGAGTTTCTTCGGAAGAGGATGAGAAGCTGAACAAGATACTTATGATATTTATGCTGGGCTATGACATATATAGTAAGAAGAGACTTATCGAGAGACTTATTGATGAGGAATTGTAAGGATGTTATCCCGCTTATTGCTTTCGCGAGGGATTATATATAGGAGGAAAAATAAATGATAAGTGCAAATAACATTTCGCTGAGATTTGGAAAAAAGGCGCTTTTTGAGGATGTTAACATTACCTTTACCCCGGGTAACTGTTATGGACTCATTGGTGCAAATGGTGCAGGTAAATCAACCTTTCTGAAAATTCTGTCAGGAGAGCTTGAGTCAACAACCGGTGATGTTACTATGGATCCAGGTGAGAGACTTTCTGTTCTGGAGCAGGATCACTTCAAATATGATGATTATTCCGTTCTTGATACAGTTATTATGGGAAATCAGAGACTTTATGAAATAATGAAGGAAAAG
>AUXO015727485.1_pt1 | contig 11564 bp, 10 predicted proteins | sample 768731 | NCBI WGS metagenome assembly AUXO01 (sample SAMN02715735, study PRJNA202380) | gut metagenome | biome: sheep rumen | host: Ovis aries | place: New Zealand: Palmerston North | reverse complement strand
GAGAATACGTTAAAAGAATTTTTTGACAAAAAAGAAGGTGGAAAAAGATACTATGACCTTCTATTTTCATTTGACTATTTTCCTAATATATCAGAAGTATGCAATAAGTATAACATGCCCTATGTATCCTGGGTATTTGACTGCCCGCATTATACTCTTGATTCGCATACCGTCAATTATATAGTTAATAAGATTTATGTCTTTGACAAAGTGCTGTGCAAATATATGCGGGATAAGGGAGTAAAAAATATAAACTATTCTCCGCTTGGTGTAAATGACATAAGGCTTAGAAAATTGTGCAAAGATATGGATGAAGAGACAGGGGGACAGATAATATATCAGCATGATGTTTGTTTTTTGGGTAATATGTATGACAACGAATACAATTTTTACGATCAGGTACAAACTCTTCCGTATGCATTAAAAGAATATATAGACATCGTTATAGAAGCTCAGGAAATGATATTTGGTCATGATATGTTTACAGATGAAAAAGCAATTAGAGATACACATATAGACGAGCTTTCTAAATATATAAAATTTGAAAATAGTGGAAAATATGAATTGGATTATGGAAGGGTGATAAGAGACATTCTGAGGAAAAAAGTTACTGTTAATGAACGGCGTAATATCCTAACAGAAATGGGAAAACATTTCGATACAGTTCTCTACACTATGCCAGGAGCAAAAAAAATTGATGGAGTATCAAATCTTGGCATAGCAGGATATTTTGATAAGATGCCGAAAGTATTTAGAAGAAGCAAGATAAATCTTAATATAACACTTAGAAGTATCTTGTCAGGCATTCCTCTTAGAGCTCTTGATATATTGGCAGCAGGGGGATTTCTCATTACAACCTATACAGAAGAAATTGCTGAGTATTTTATAGATGGGGAAGAACTGGTCATAGCATATACTCCCGAGGATATGATACAAAAGGTGGCATATTATCTTGAACATGATGAAGAAAGAAAACAAATTGCTTTACAGGGGCAGGAAAAGGTTTTTGAAAAGTTTGCATACACGAATTTACTATCGAGAATATGTGATATTGGTTAAAGGAATCAGGTAATTAGCCAATATAGAAGATAAGAAAACATGTATAGGCAGCGATGTAATTTGATATATGGCCTTTATCAAGGCTATTCAGTTATAGATATATCTATCCATTTCCTCCTGAAGGTTACATTTAACAATGGGTTCATCAGTATTGTGCTCTTTACAATAATCATCGATCATCTTAAGCTCAGACCTATAATAGGGATAATTATGAGCCCCCTTTATTTTTTCAGGAATAATATAATCATTTCCAAAACGATGTGTAAGGAAAAGCTCATAATTTTCCGGAATTACAATAGTCCCTGTTTCAAAAGGAACCCTTATCATATGTTCAAAAGCTTCTTTGGGAAAATGTTGTCCCGGATCATGGTACATCATATGATTATACATACCAAGATCGTCAGCTTCTTCGGGAAAAGTTGACTGTGCAGCGATCTCATATAGTTCCTGAAGCTGATAGACTATTGACTTGTCAGAAGAGGGATTCAGTCTATGCCCAATAAAGTTTTGAATATTAACGATCTTTTGAGGAAGAGATGGATCTTTTGGGTTTTTGACAATAAGATCGGCAGCATCAAGAGTTACCTGTAAAATCTTGCATATAGAGTTATATATTTCTTTTTCTCTGGGAATATAATCAAACACGAAAATATCAACCCCCGCCATCATTGGGAAGTCATAATTATCTTTTAGATAATCGTCTGTCCACCTGATGTGGTCAGTATTAGTAATTCTATAGAATCCTGTAAATGGGAAATTAGAAGCATCTTTTCCAATGAGATGAAGAGTATCGGGAAGTTCATCAATATGCTCTACAAGACCATTAAAACTGTCTCTTGTCATTGCTATATCAATATCATCATCCCATGGGATCATGCCATGAGAGCGCACAGCCCCAAGGAGAGTTCCCCAATATGCAAAGTACTTAAGATTGTACCGCTTGCAAATATCGTCTATAGCTCCGACAACCCGCAATTGGCATGCCCAGCACCTTTTCATAGTGGAGGTGATTGTAAAACCATGTCTGGTTTCTTCTTTGAAATAATCTTCTGTAAAGACAAAAGACATAATAGTCCTTTCAGCATGGCTTAAGAAATATCATATTAACTTAACCATGATCATCAATAAAGTGAGGCTGGATATTGGCAGATTTATTCATTGTAACGTGATATTTGAGTGCTGCAGCTGCACTCTGTTTGCCGGTTCTCATTCCCTGTCTTGTGTTGGAAAAATAGTTGTCTGCAAGTTCCTTGTTTCTGGACTCCTGAACTTCAAGTGTATTAGAAAGGTCGGTGATATCACGAATAAGATCCTGCATGCGCTGGATCTGGTCACGGTATTTGTCTTTTTTGCCATCGAGCTCTTTTCCTACCTTTTCATAAAGACTATCGAAGCCGTCATTAAGTTCGGTGAGTTTATCTATGAGCTCGCCTTTGATATTAACAGACTTGTCAAAAGCATCTTCATCCGGGCCACCGATAGTTTCAAGAGCCTCTTTCTGTATGCCGTTTTGAACTTCAATCTGCTTCATGATCTCGATTTTCTTTCGAAGAGAATCTTCCATCATATCAAGATATGTTCCTGCCATAGGACACCTCTCATTCAGGTTAATATACAAGCTAATTACTAAAAACAAACATCTATACGTAGATTATAACACTTAATATCGGTAATTCCATAGCGCCTGACCTTTGTTTACAGGCTTTATATGAATTCATGAGTAATCCATATTTTTTCTGCAACCTTTATAATTTCTGAATTAAGATGGCACTTATCATCTGCCAAAAAAGTAACATCTGTTTTCATGTTTGTATCTACCATCTGATCGAAGATAGACATAAATGTAATGCCACTATTTGCACATTCATCAGAAAGCTTTTGGGTAAAATAAGCAGTTGCAGTATTTCTCTCGGATTCACTTCCAATACTTATAAGTTCTTGGTCAAAAAGCCCTTCTGCGGCAAGTGCCTTAAGTTCCTCTTCTTCAGAAGTATTATCAGGCATGGAAGCAATAGGTCCCCAGCAATAGACCCTGAATCCTCTTGATTTTAATTCAATAAGAAAATCCATATAATTTGCGATTATGTTATCGCAGATATCTTCCCATGACCTTTTTTGCAGATCTTTTTCCTTAAAGACATGAGCGCGGATATCTATTTCACCAAGGCACACGCATATTTTAGCTCCAGGCCTTATGAAGTTATCGCATATTATGTTATCGCAGATATCTTCCCATGGTCTTTTTTGCAGATCTTTTTCCTTAAAGACATGAGCGCGGATATCTATTTCGCCAAGGCATACGCATATTTTAGCACCAGGCTTAATGAAGTTATTGCAAAGGAAATTGACTTTCTTATAAAATGCATATTTAGAATTTTCATTCATGCAGTTATAGGCAAGACAAGGACCTAGATGAAGACAGGTAAATTTATAGTTTGTAATGTTGGGACAGACATTTATTCCATCACCGATTGCTTTAAAGGTGAGTTTGTTATTACCTGAGAAAAAATTCACATGAGAATCCCCAAGGACAATAGCCGTATTATCAGTAAAGTGAATAAGCTTTTCGTGCTCGAAAGCAGCATTTTGAAGAAATGATGTTGCAAAGTCCAAATCTGGTAAAGAAGTGATCAATCCTTTTAAAAGAATAAGGCATGAACTAACATTATCTTTGTTGCAAACGCTTTTGGCAGACTCGCTTCTAAGGATATTAAACTGATCTCGAATGCTATCAATGAGGTTACTATATTGGGACTCAGGATATAAGCTCTTTCTGTTGTCTATTTCAAGCTCTATCATAAGCTGGGCATCCTGCCAGTCAAATCCGGAAAGGACTTCAGACCTTTTTGTTGTAATCTCAATTAACTTATCAATAAGTTCTATAGTAGTCATGCTAAACGGCACCTCGTTATAGTACATGTCATTGTCAAGAATCCTATAGCTTTTATATTACGATAGAAATCGCTCCTTATATAAATTTGAGATTCCTTCTCGTATCTCGCATCTCATTGCTTCATCACTTGCGTAGACTAGAGCTATAGCGCATGTTTCCTGAAAAGTCAGAACGTGGTTGGTGCTAGATACACCATTAACCCTGTAATTAGAAAGAGTGTTCCTTATATGATAGAACTTTTTGCCATTAACATAACACCTAAGAAGAAAATCATAATCTCCGGCAATTTTATAGGCTGTATTATATAAGCCCTGTTCTATGTAGGTATCTGCTGTGACAAAGCAGGCAACATGACCCAAATTAATGGAACCATATGGGAGTCTTGAAAGATCATCACCAGCGATAAAATTCTCACTTGTCCCGTCGTCATAAATGAAATTAAGATTTCCATACAAAATGTTGCTGTCAGGTTTTTCGAGAAAACTATTCCAAACGGCCTGAAGAGCCCCTGGCTCATAGAAGTCTCCACCGTTCATAGTGCCAATGATTTCACCATGAGCAGCAAGAATTCCTTTATTAAGGGCATCATATATTCCATTATCAGGTTCGGAGACAAAGTAGGAGATCTTATCGGAATAGGATTTAATGATATCTACAGTTCCATCAGTTGAACCGCCGTCTATAACGATATATTCAACATCGCTATAAGATTGACCAATTACACTTTCGATGGTCTGCGCTATATGAGCTGCTTCATTTTTACATATAGTTATTACTGAAATCATAAGGACCTCATCGTGTAAAAACATATGATAAAAAGTGTTTTTTACTCTTTTCCACTATTATATCATGACGTAAGGGTCAAAAGGAACTTTTGACATCTACTTCATATCATTCCAAAAGTCTTAAATAATATTTCTATGTTAAATCGTAAAAAATCACATGACGATTTTTATTCTAATTTTGTTAAGGATTTGATGATTTTTACCGATAAATGCAATAGAAGTAGGTACGTGTATATTTATGTTTTTGAAAGGACTTTTATAAGACTTTGACATAAACATTAATACCCTTTATATCAAGCGAGGGGATACCATAAGGTATGTTGGAAGCTTGTTTGTATATATGTACTAACAATTATAATATTTAGATTATGAGTGGAAACAGGGAAGTTTCCATCGAAGCTGCTACCAAGTAAGCAATTAAGCAGCTGGTAATCTGTAACACATGGAGGTGATAAATTATGGCAATTAATTCGATTCAACAGGCCAATATTCTGCAGGTTCAACAGATGCAGCAGATTCAGCCTGTTCGGAGAGAAAGAGAAGGCGCCGGCGTTGATATTACTGGTAATGCAGTAGATCAGCTAGCTCAGGAAGTAGAAACAGTTAAGCAGGCTACAGGTGTAGCACCGTATAGTCAGGAAGATGGCAATGATGAAAGCCAGACTGAAGAAAATGCTTCGCAGCTTCAGCATGCGATCGAATTAGCCGATGAACAAAATGAAAAGAATAATGAGAAGATCAGTAAAACAATAGCTAATATCAATCAGAAAATGACAGCTAATACTGAGGCTGTATTTGGATTCCATGACAAGACTAATCGTGTAACTATCAAGATCGTTGATAAGGACACCAAGAAAGTCGTAAAGGAATTTCCACCGGAAAAGACACTTGATATGATTGCAAAGGCTTGGGAACTTGCAGGTATCATGGTCGATGAAAGAAAATAATTCTCTCATTATAAGTAGTAAAATCCCAGTTTTTTATGGATGAAATGGAGTTCATCCGGGAATGAGGTATTATGACTAACAGGATTACAGGCCTGAATTCCGGCCTTGATACGGAATCTTTAATAACTGCACTTACACAAAATTATAAAACCAGAGTTGATAAGCAGACAGGCGGACAGACAAGACTTTCATGGAAACAGGATGTCTGGAAGAGTACCAACAAAGACATAGTATCTTTCTATAACGGCAAACTTTCAGATATGCGTTTCTCAACAGCTTTTAACAAAAAGACATCAAAAGCATCAAGTAATGCAGTATCAATCACAACTGGCGAAAATGCAATGATCTCATCGTCAACAGTAAGTAAGACAAGCCTTGCGAAAGCTTCTTACCTGACAGGTAATAAGGTAACCAAACAAGGCAGCGATGAACTTGCAACCAAAGACACTAAGATGTCTGAACTTGGTATTACAGAAGATACAACCATCTCCTTTAAGATGGGTAAAGATGGAGCAGAGACACTTAATATAACTATTAGCGCTAGTGACAGCATGAGCGATCTTGTTTCAAAGCTTAATTCTGCGACAACAGATAGTGGCCTTGGAGTAACTGCTAACTATGATGCGAAACAGGGAAGACTATATATTGCTTCCGAGAAGACCGGCGAAGAAAATGCATTTACTGTTGATACAAGTACAAACGCAGCTGCACTTTCGTTGCTTGGAATCAACACAGATGAACTTGAACAAGAATCGCAGTATCAGGAAGCAGAAGATGCTGAACTTGTTATGAATGGTGTATCATATACATCAGCTTCTAACACATTTGAAGTTAATGGACTTAGCATATCTATTAACTCCTCGACAAATGAAGAGTTCACTATAACAACTTCTAATGATACTAGCGGCATATATGATATGGTCAAGGAATATCTATCCCAGTACAATACCCTGATCCAGAAGCTCGACACATTGTATAATGCAGACAAGGCTGATAAATATGATATCCTGACTTCTGATCAGAAAGATGAGATGACCGAGGATGAGATAACTGAATGGAATGACAAAATAAAAAAAGGCCTCCTTGCCAAAGACAGCACCTTGTATAACGTAATACAGGCTCTTAAGGAATCTATGCAAAAGAGTTTCGAAGTAACCGATGCAAATGGTAAGACATCCTCAATGTCCCTTTCAACTTTTGGAATCAATACTAAGGGATACTTCGAAGCAGAAGAAAATGAGCGTGGCCTGTACCATATCGACGGCAATGATGATGATGACTATTCCAAAGCAAATGCAGATAAGCTTGCATCGGCAATAGCAAATGATCCGGATGCGGTTACAAGTTTCTTCACACAGCTGTCAAGGGAAGTATATAGTAAGCTTGGCGATCTAATGAAGGGGTCACAGTATTCAAGTGCATATACTGTATACGAAGATAAACTCATGGCATCACAGTATAGCGAGTATACTACTCAGATTTCCAAGGCAGAAAAAGACTTAGAGAAAAAACAGGATTACTATTACAGCAAATTTGCTGCAATGGAGAAGGCATTGGCCAAGATCAATTCCAGCTCTTCATCACTTGGAAGCATGTTAGGACAATAAAGCTATCCATATTATGAAATTTAACAGCATCAAGCCGCGAGGCTTATAGAGTATTGTAGCTTATATAAGACATCTCTAGGAGGTTTATAGTGAATAAAGCGAATCCATATGCACAATATGCGAACAATAAAGTGTTGTCAGCTTCCGGCCCCGAGCTAACTCTCATGCTTTACGAAGGTGCTATCAAATTCTGTAACAGAGCAGAAAATGCCTGTGAGAAAAAAGATATTGAAGGCGCGCATGTAAATATTCGTAAGGTTCAGAATATCATTGCATATCTGCGTGAGACCCTGAATATGAAATATGCTACTGCTCAGGATTTTGAGAATATCTATTCATATCTTGATAGAAGACTTGTTGAAGCCAATGTCAGCAAGGATATCGAGATATTGAAAGAGGTAAATAAGCACCTGCATTCTGTAAGAGATACATGGATTGGCGTTATGAAGGCTAACAATGTTCCTGTTCCTAACAGCTATATGAATCATTCGGATGCAGTATAAACTTGCAAGCTTATCACAGGCACTTATATTTAAAGGCATATAGTAATTATATAATTTTAGGATTTATCGAGCAGGTTTTAATACCTGCTCGATTTGTATCAAAAATATATATCTCAATGATATAATAAATATAAACGGTAATACGTATATAATATTCGTGAGTTCATTCGGGAGGGCGTCATGTTTGATAAGTCCAGATGCTATATCATTGCTGAAGCGGGAGTTAATCACAATGGTAAGCTTGATCTTGCTTTGAAACTTTGTGATGCAGCCAAAAATTCAGGCGCAGATGCCGTTAAATTCCAAACCTGGAAAACAGAAAATATCATTACAAGAAATGTTGAACAGGCTCAGTATCAGATTGAAAATACAGGAGTTACCGAGTCTCAGTTTGATATGCTCAAAAAAATCGAACTTCCCTATGATGCTTTTACAAAGATCAAAGAACATTGTGATCAGATCGGGATAACATTCATATCTACAGCAGATGATTCTGAAAGCCTTGATTTTCTAATAAGGCTTGGAATTCCATTTATTAAAATAGGATCGGGTGATATAGGAAATGTATCGTATCTGAAAGAAATAGGATCAAAGAAATTACCCATACTACTTAGTACAGGAATGAGTAATCTTGCGGATATAGATATATCACTTAGGGCTTTAAGAGAAGGAGGAGCTACAGATATAACCCTTCTTCACTGCACAACAAGTTATCCCTGCCCACATGATAAAGTCAATTTAAGAGCCATGAATACGATAGGAGAAGCTTTCCATCTACCTGTTGGATATTCAGACCACACAATAGGACCTGAAGCTTCTATTGCGGCAGTAACAATGGGAGCCTGTGTTATAGAAAAGCACTTCACACTTGATTGTCAGATGGAAGGCCCTGACCACCTTGCAAGTACTGAACCTGGTCCATTCAAAGACATGGTGGAAAGTATCAGAAAGACAGAAGCGCTTCTTGGTGATGGTATTAAAGAACCCACACCTGAAGAAAAAGAGATATCTAAAGTTGTTACTAAAAGAGTTGTAGCGTATGCGAATATAGCTAAGGGAGATACATTTACAGAATCCAATATATGCGTTAAACGCAACGATATAGGTGAGCTTGCAAGAGATTATTATAAAGTGATAGGGCGAAAAGCTTTAAAGGATTATATTCCGGATGAGGGAATTGAGATTTAGAGATATTGAATTTGGCTAAGAATGAAAATCATATAGTCCTAAGAATAAAAAATATATAGTCCCATGAAGGAGAATTTTTAAGACTATAGTAATGGGCCATTAGGGTAAAATGTAATGATCAAATTATGTTTTATTACTGCTGCCAGATCTGAATATGGTCTTCTTAGATGGATAATGCAGGATGTCAAAGATTCTGCATCTTTTGAGTTGCAACTAATTGTATGCGGAGGACACCTTCTTGAAAGTCAGGGACATACAATAGATCAGATACTTGAGGATGGTTTTACTCCTGACTGTACAATTCCTTTTTCAGAATATCCGGATATAGATGATTTAAGATCTCTAACATATGAATGCAGCGATCTTATGAAAGGCTGCGCTGAAGCATTCCATAAACTATCTCCCGATTACGTAGTCGTTCTTGGAGACAGATACGAACTTCTCCCTATATGCAATACCGCATTTCTTATGAATATACCTATCATACATATATCAGGCGGAGACGTTACTAAGGGCGCTATAGATGACGCCATAAGAAATGCTGTAACTATGCTCGCATCCATACACTTCCCCGGAACCAAAGAAAGCGCAGACAATATCATCAGAATGCGAGGCACATCGCAGAACGTATTTGATGTTGGAGAACCCGGGCTTGATCACTTTATAAGAAATAAGCTGATGACAAGAAAAGAGCTTGCGGATGACCTGAATATAGATCCTGATTCCAAATGGATACTTATGACTTACCATGCTCAGACTGATCACGATATCTTTATTGATCTTGAAATAGTATCCAACACTCTCGACATTCTTCATACCCTCGATGGCGTAAGCGTAGTTGCAACATATGCGAACCTTGACCCCGGAGGAGATAAGATCAACAAGCTCCTTGAAGAAGATAAAAAAATAAGAGTGGTTCCTTCTCTTGGCAGCAGGCGTTACCTTAGCTTTATGAAAGAAGCTTCTTTTGTTATAGGGAATTCATCAAGCGGTATAGTTGAAGCACCATACTTAAAGATTCCTGTAGTAAATATCGGTGACAGGCAAAAAGGACGCTATATGTGCAAGAATATCCTTCAGTCTGACGGCAGCAGGAGATCTCTTGAAGATTCGATCCGAAAAGCAATGAAAATGGATACATCTTCTGTAGATGACAGCACTTATTACGGCGATGGACATACCAGCGAAAGGATCGTCAGTATATTATCTGAGATTCTTTGATTATGAAAGGGAAATATGTCAGGTAGTACAGAAAAGGACAGATCAAAAATCATAGGCGGTGAATTTGCGATAGCACCGGATGCTTTAAACAGTGCTTTAGATGCGCGCGGCCTTTTAGATCATGATAGTGCTTTCCGTACTGCTGTCTCACCTTTTCTCGAGGATCCAAATGATAATAGCGAATTGTTCTTTTCAAGTGGAAGAGCAGCGCTGTATGCGGCCCTGCGTGCTGAGAAAAACTCTTTGCAGGTGGTTCTTCCAGATTATCTGTGTAGTAGTGTGATAGACGCTGTAAATGATGCGGGATTGCCAATCTGTTTTTATCACATACAAGATAACTTTTATCCGGATATGGATAGCCTTATGGCTTATGCCTCAAAAGATGCAAGAGTAAAAAGTGCAATCATCCTGATCAACTATTTTGGATTACTAGATTTGGATGAGACTATAGAAGCCATAAGAAAAGAAGTACCGGAATCCATAATAATTCTTGATGATGTCCAGAACTATTACGGCTTTGGTACAGAGACAGACTATGACTATGCTTTTACCAGTTTAAGAAAGTGGTTCCCTATACCTGATGGCGGAATACTAAAAGTAAAAAATAAAGCAAAAAGTAAACAGCTATCAGAAATATACGACTCAATGAATGACAGTAATTTATTTGTTTCATATAAGCTTTCAGGGAATCTATTAAAAAGTTTCAGAGAAGTAATAAACGACGAGGTATGCCTTGAACTTATAGAAAAAGGTGAAGAGCTTTTAAATCATAACTATAAATGCCGCATATCAGATATTTCATATAAGCTTTTTGATACCTGTATAAAAAAAGAGCAGGAAAACGTTGTAAACAGACGCAAAGACAACGCCAGATATCTTCATGAAGGACTTTTGAAACTTAACATAAAACATATTTATAAAGAGTCTAAAGTACCTCTTTTCATACCCGTTTTTTTAGATCCTGACATAAGAGATGTGATCAGAAAGAAGATGTTTGAAAATAATATTTTCTGTCCTGTTCATTGGAAGAAAGTAAAAGAATCAGATTCTGCGTCCAATTCAAATATCCTTTACGACATGGAACTTTCGCTTATATGCGATCAAAGATATAACCTCGCAGATATGGAGAGAATCTTAGAAATATTTTCAGTCTTTTAGCATGAGGTCTATCATGAACGTAATAATTACAGATAAATGGAATACATATCTTGATCAGTTTGAGGACTCCCAAAAGGATGTCTATTATCTGGAAGAATATGTAAAACTATATGAAAATGAAAATTCAAAGGCCTTGTGCATAGTATGCAGTGAAGACCAAAACGTCCTTCTTATGCCCTTTTTACGAGGTGAGGTAGAAGACT
>AUXO018098486.1_pt1 | contig 11565 bp, 15 predicted proteins | sample 768731 | NCBI WGS metagenome assembly AUXO01 (sample SAMN02715735, study PRJNA202380) | gut metagenome | biome: sheep rumen | host: Ovis aries | place: New Zealand: Palmerston North | reverse complement strand
CTGTTACCGTTTCCAGTTCCTATTCCCCAAATTATATCATCTTGTCCGTTTTCTGTTGTCCATGTAGGAAATTTAACGCTTTCAATTCCAGAATCATCTTTAACGGTGCAGTTTACTGTGTAACCAGAAGCGTCTACTTTACTAATAAATGGTTCTGAAATAATTGGTGAAGTATCATCAGAACCTTGAATAGTTATTCCAGGGTGAATACCCCAACCTCTATAAGCCCAATCTCCGTGATTAAAATAACTAATAGGTACATTTCTTATCGTTCCATTAGCCGCATCGACAATATAGCCGTTTCCAATGTATATTCCTATGTGCCCGGGAATATTGCCACACTTGTCACAAGTCCAGTCGTTATAGTGATAGAAAAAAACATCTGCTCCAATAGGAATATTATCAATTGATGTTGATGTAACTACAGCATTTCCTGCGGTATATGCACAACACGCCCCTGTCCTACTTCCACCCATGCTTTCCCAAAATTCATCAACAAAACGCAAACAATAATCAATATCATATGGACTCCCCACTTTAGATAGTAATTCGTTTACAATTTGAGTTTCGGTTAAAATCACTTGTGCATTTGCATTCAATTGATAATCTATATTTGCGGAATATGAAACTGATAGTATTACCATTACAGCACTTATCATGATAGAAATCATTTTTTTTATTTTCATAGTGATACCTCCTCATTGTAATTATCTACTCTTCTAAAAACTTCTCTATAACGGTCATGATTTCTTCAAGCCGTTTACCGCCTATACCTTTAATCTTGCTCAGCTCTGCTTCCAGTACAGGAAGATCTATTGTCTTACCCTCACTGCCGAGCAGCTCATCGCCGTACTGGAGAATGAACTTTGTCAGCTCCTCACGGTTCATCTTTTTAATTTTCTTGTAAGTATCTCGGTCTATTATCTCTTTGTTTGCCATTATTTGCTCCTCATTTTGTGCTATTATAGCACAATTTTATCGAATATAACCTTACTATTTCCCTTAATGATTATCTTTCTACTTCAAATGTAAAAGTATCCTCTCTGTCCTCCAGATCAGGGAATTGTTCATGAAGTTCATCGGAATATATGTATGTACCATTGAATGTGATTTCCTTTGTATCCTCATTATACGAATAATTCGGAAGATCAGTATCTTTATTGATATACTGGCTTCCAAATCCTCCAAGTTCACGAATAAGGAATAAATCTTTTCTGTAAACGTCAATATCGGTAATCATGTTTTTATTTTCACCTATCTTCTCATAAAAGAGAAGCTTATTTCCGTCCGACAGAGTTATGGTATATCGTTTGGTGTTTCTGTGTTCAGTAAGGGTTTCTTTCAGACCGCTCCAACCAACCAGTCCACCGCAAACTAAGAAAAGCACTCCGATAAAGAGAACAATATGCTTCGCCTGAGAATAATAGGGACTCGGGAAGCTGAAAAACAGGAGTATCAGCAAAATAACGCCTGCTGCAAAAATGAAAGTAAAAGGCTTGATTAAAAGTCCAAAGAAGTAGAAATCCGTATATTTGGTAAACAGCAGAACGCTTACGATTACAGAAAACAAAAGCCATACTATGCTTATTATAAACATTACCGTATTTTTCTTATCTTTCATTATATCTACCTCCAAAGCAGTACCACTCGTTCGATCACTCTTTTGCTGCTTCATATTCTTGGGATATAGTTGTCTGCTCCATATCATTTTTCATTGTTTTTTTACTGTTGTCCTTTGGGAAGAACAAAGCCAGAGTAGCCAGTAATAACGAAATCAAAGTTGTAAATATCGTAAAGTGACGCTCAATTTCATCCTTTTTCTTCGCCAAAAAAGCGGACACTCCAAATATGATAAATATTACTGCCACTCCCCAGAAAATAAAAGGAATTGAAAAAGCATCTTCCAACGAATTGTGTTTAGAATATTCGTAACATAAGCTCGCTCCAAATAAAGTTACAAGTACTGCAGCTATAATATACGCTCCAAGAAGAAGCACTCTCATTACAAATAGCGAGCCTGTCTTTACTTCTTTGCTTTCTTTCACTGCCTTTTGAGTGTCATAGTTCTCAAGAGCTTCTGTTATAGTTTCTGATGTTATAGCGTTTTTTTCTTGATATTTCACCATAGCTTGTGCAAGCTTATCGGCTAATTTATCGTAGTCGATCTCAGCTTTGACAATAATAGGCTGCGGTTTGCTTTTTGAAGTCTTTCTTCTTTTAAATAATTTGCACACTGTGTTTCTCCTTGGTCTTATACTTCATTTATTCTCCGTCAGTTTCTGATACATCTTCATCAGCTCTGCCACGCACTCGCTTTCGGTGATCTTCTTATCGAAGCCGTAAGCAGCCATGACAGCCAGATCGTTAGCCTGATGAGCCTTTCGCAGCTCAGGCGGCATAGTTGTTTCATCGTAGAGATCGGCAAGAGAGCAATCTGGATACTGCACTCTTGCGTCAAGTATCATCTGAGCTGTCTGCTCTATCCTTGCCTTTTGTTCGTCCGTAGGCGTACACCACGGATAATTGTTATATACAATATCCTTAGAATAGCGATAGTCACTCTTTAAACGACCACACACTGTTCTCATCCATGCCATGTGTACATTGGAAGTCAGCACTCCCAAATGATAGAGCGTCGCATTTGGAATTATTATATTTAGGTTTGTTGATATAGTCTCCGCACTTAAAAACCCCATAGGTACATATCTGCGTTTTTCAGAAGATACAGCTGGAACTATAATATAGCTTTCGGGATTATTTGTCTCTCTGAATAGTGTTGGAGTTTCCGCTAATTTTTGCCTTCCTTTATCGGGACTATTTAATCTGTCCTGTCTACAAAGCTCAACTCTTTTCATTACTTCTGGCATTTTTCGCAATTCAGCAGGACTTACACCAACAAGCCACAAACAATATCTATCCTTATTATTTATAAATTCTGTTGAACCAACCAATTTCTTTATATACTTAATGGAACTTGGTTCACGCTTAATAAAATCAGCATAATCTTCTTTTTCAATTATAAGGTGTCCACCGTCAGCAGGGCGATTTCCTGTTGTCATTTTAGGAACATTACATATTGGAGTAGAACGGCTTTCTATAAATACATTAGGAGCTTCTACAAGAAATGGATTGATATTCTTTACTATTTTATCAGCACCATTGTCATAAAGCCGCCTATCAGCTTTATTTTCAGCTATACTAAAGCCAACAATAACGCAATGAACATGAGCTTTTAAGCTTGCTTCACTATCCCAACGAAACGTCCTGTGAGCAAAGTCGATGTGTATTCCGAAACGGTCATACAGTGGCTTCCAGACTCCTGCAACCTGTTCGCCCTGGGTAATGCTGTTCGTTGAAACAAAGGCTGTTCTTATAACAGTATTCTCCATGAGCTGCGCAGCCTTGAAATACCATGCTGCTACATAATCTATCTTGCCGGCTGTCTTATACGGTTTGCCCTTTTCGTCAACGTAGATCGACAGCATATCTTCTTTCTGTGCTTTGCTTTGCAGAGAATAACCGACAAATGGCGGATTTCCCATTATATATGAAAGCTTGTCCTTTGGCACAACACTCTCCCAATCAGTCCTCAGAGCGTTTCCCTCTGTTATATTTGCGTAGGATTTCAATGGGAGAAAAGGAATGTTATGCTCAACTATTTCCTCTGTCTCCTGCAACATCTGAGCTTCCGCTATCCAGAGAGCCGTTTTTGCTACCGTAACAGCAAAGTCGTTTATCTCAATGCCGTAGAATTGGGAAATATTCACCTTGATCGGATCAATGTCAAACATCATCTGACCGTCAAGAATGTATTTTAAGGCTTCATTTTCAAGTCGGCGCAGACTTATGTATGTTTCAGTCAGGAAGTTTCCGCTGCCACAGGCAGGATCGAGGAATGTCAGACTTGCAAGCTTGTCTCGGAATTCCTCTATCTTTGCTTTCTTTGTCTTATCGACCTTGTATGTTGCCTTTATATTTTCAAGCTCCTTCCGCAGCTCATCGAGGAACAGCGGATCAATGACCTTGTGAATGTTCTCTATTGAAGTATAGTGCATACCGCCGCTGCGTCTTGTCTCAGGGTTCAGTGTGCTTTCAAATACAGCTCCGAATATAGTCGGAGATATACCCGACCAGTCAAAATCTTCACTTGCATTTCGGAGAAGAATATCAATTATCTCGTCAGTAAAGCGAGGTATCTCAATATGCTCATCCGCAAAAAGACCTCCGTTGACGTATGGGAACGCTGCAAGATCATCATCGAGGTACTTGTCTCTATCCTCTGGCTTTGTATCGAGTATCTGGAAAAGCTCTATCAGAGCCTTGCGGAAGTCCCGAGCTGAGAAACGCTTCATGTAGTCATGGAACATCTGATGTTTGCCGAATATATCAGCGTCCTCCGCATACAGGCAGAATACAAGACGTACACAGAGCTTATTAAGGCTTTTCAGTGTTTCCTCACTGTCAGGATCAGCATACTGTTTGAGGATAGCGTCATAGAGCTTTCCGACAAGCTCTCCTGCCTTTAAGGAAATTTCCATTTCCTTTTTTATATTCTCATTGGCAGTATCTACGATAAAAGCAAGCCTATAATACTCCTTCGCCAAGTCCTTGAGGAATATCTGCTCAGGTTCACCGTTCGGCTTTTCCATATCATATACAAGGAATTCTGCAAAGTTACAGGTTATTATCCACCGAGGACGCTTTGAATACGGCAGCTCCGCAGCGTAACGCTTTGCCTGTTGGAACGGAGATAGCACAGAGCCGTCCGACTGCTTTATTCCTTTGCGCAGGTCCTTGTCTAAGCTTTTTTGCTCTATCATTACATGAGTTGAGTTTATATAACCGTCTATGAAGCTTGTATGGTCAAGCATGACCTGATCTTCAAAGCTTATAAATCCTGCTATATCCTTTACTCCGTATACATTTACAAGTAAGTCCAACCAAAACTGCTGCGATTGTCCTTTTTCGTAGCCTTTGCCCTCCCAACGTGCGGCAAAGTCCTTTGCTGCTTTTTTCTGCTCCTTATCGGTCACGGTTATCCCTCCAGTACCATAAATCACCTATAATATTAGCACACAATGCACAATTAGTCAATTGATAAAGCGTGAATTTTTATCAGAATAATAAATTTGTGCTATTATAGCACAAATATCACAGGTTCAACTGGAAAAGAAGAAATGTGCTATTATAGCACAAACTGTATATATGCACAAAAAGAATAGTCAAATTTGTGCAAGTATACAAAATATCTGGTTTTTCAGATATTTTTAGTTAAAGCCTCTTGAAAATATCTGAATAATCAGATATAATATAATTGTAAGGAAAACACATAGCCGAAAGGCAGAAAGGAAACGGACATGGATAGAACAGAAATCATCAAGGACACCATACAGGAAAAACTGACCGAAATGCTCAACACTATCGCTAATAACAACTATGACTTTGTGTGCAGCACTTGCTTAGAGCTGAAAGATCAGATCATCGAACTTGCAGGAGAGGTCCTCGGCTCTGACACAGCAGAGATACTCAGCAACTCATACGAACTCATGATCAAGGAATTACAGGAGGAAGATGAATAATGAAAAAACTTACAGTAGAAGAAATGTACAGGATTTGCAATAAATATCAATTCTTCACACACGGCTCGAATTATCAGTATGACAAGCTCTTTGAAGTAGTCCGAGAAGATAGCGAAGATCTCCCGAAGATCGTAACTATCCTCTGGATATGCTCAGAGCAGAGCTACAAAGAAATCTATAACACACTTGTGAATGAACTCAACTAATCAATAGCAGCTGTCTTATCGGCTATACGGAGAGAAAGGAATAAACCATGAAGAAGCATTTGTTTGACAGCCTGATCAGGAAGCTCCAGAGCTTGCCGAAGTGTGACATTCCTTCCGCAGTTACATTACAGGAGCTATCGCTGCAAATGACATTTGAGCAGATACAGATATACGCCAAGCTCCTTGTTGACAAGGGCGCAGCTGAATACTACTATGGCAGGATCAGCCTAAAAAACGGCTATCTGCTTACTTGAAAGGAGAGCTACTTATGAAATGGCATGACGAATGGAAAGGCACAACTGCCGAAATCAATGATACAATCGAGTTTTACTTGAACGAGATCATGAACGAATATAATGTAGATCGTAAAACGGCTAAGAAATACCTATGTGAAGCCCTTTCGAGAAATAACATTGTATCAGATGTCAAGACTATGTGCGAATATCTGAAACAAACATATTGAGAAGGAGAGATTAACATGAACAGAACCGAAAGAATAGCAGCTCTTAAGGCTATGGCATTGCTTGCAAGAGCTGCTAACGATGAAACTGCCATTGACTACTGGCTTACATACGGTATTGCTGACGGTGACGAGGACAGCGATGAGGAACTCGATTATTATACCGAGAACGATACATTCAAAGATATTATCAAAGCATTCCTTGAAACTATGCGACAGTCTGAGGGACTGTACATCGACAGTATATTAGGAGCTTGACAATATCTTAATATCACGATATAATTATAGGTGCAAAGTTTCACAAAGCCGAAAGGAGCAACTGTCATGCTTAAAATAGCTAACAATATCAGGAAAATCCGTAAGGAAAAGGGGCTGACACAGGTTCAAGTTTCTAAAGCAACAGGCTTCACTCAGAGCCGTGTTGCTGAATACGAAACAGAACGGTACAAGCCTGAGAACATTACACTCGGAGCCGCTATTAACCTTGCAAATGCTTTAGGCTGCACCTTAGACGAACTTTTTACTGCAAAAATACAGAAGTAACATCTTTATATAAAAAAGACTCTCCAAAGATTTGGAGAGTCTTTTATATAAAGAGAAATGAACCAGACTGCCATCTGGTTCATTTCACGTTAAACATCTTCTATTCTGCCATTATAGGCATAACATAGATATATTTTATCACATAATTCTATTCCTGTCAAGCCAATTCTTCAATTTTAATAATATTTTTTTCTTTTATCAATTTCTCAAAATAAATGTATAAGAGTATTTTACCAGATGTGTATTGATTTGTCAATACCAAAGGTGTAAAACTATAAATAATGTAAAAAAACAGAAAAAAAGCCACTCAAAAATTGTGAGTGAAAAATCAAGATTTCTATTGCATTATAACAATTTTAATGTTATAATGTAGCTATGCTGATTATTATGCTAACGATTTACTATCAATCATTTTAAGTGATTGACGAAGGATTGATTAAGCTACCGCTGACCAGAAAGGGGTAGCTTTATGTTAAACATCGTCTATTCTGCCGTTGTTCGTACAACAATTTCATTTTTCTTAACTCAATTACTTGCAGCAATTTATAAGAAAACAAGAAAGTTTTTAAAGGAAATAAAAAAGCGAATAAAAAAGAAAAGATCATAATAACACATCATCTGTTATCCACCAAAGGTAGCTTTTAGCGAAATAATCAGCTCATATTGAGGCTGCCACCTCAATACAAACACACCCCCTCTCCTTAAAGGAGAGGGGGTGTGCTATTATAGCACATTTTCTAATATATCGACAGCTGCTGCTTGTTGCTCTTGAATGAGATGAATATATGTATCATAGGTTATCCCGACCTCAGAATGCCCGAGAAGCTCGCTGACGGTCTTAACGTCAACACCCTTCGCAAACAGCCTACTGGCAAAAGTATGGCGGAGAGTATGAACTCCAACGCTTTTTAAACCGCAGTTTTTTAGTATACTTCTGAACATTCTGTCAATGTTGCGAGGAAACACTCTTTTACCTTTGCTTGTGGCAAACACATACTTGGCAGAGCCGTTAATTGACTTAAGGCTCATAAGCGTTCTGATCGCAGCTGCATTCAAGGGAATAATACGGCTCCCATTCTTTGTCTTTGTGGAACGCTGCTTTACATATTGATATGATTTTTCTGAACTGCTCCTGTCCTTGACATAAACCATATTTTTGCGAATATGAGCTTTTCTTGTCTTGAAATCAATATCCGCCCACTCCAGAGCCAAAGCTTCACCGATACGCAGTCCTGTATTAACAAGAAAAATCACTATCTCACCCATTCGATATATCCTTTTTCCGTTTTTATAGCACTTGACTGCTTCTGCTTCAATGCTTCTCACTTCATTGTCTGAGAAGCATTCTATATCGCTTTTTTCGCGTTTCAAATTCTTAGGGATAATTACACTTTCAGCAACGTTAAAAGCCAAATCCCGACGTTTTACAGCGTATTTAAGGCATGAATTGATACACTCATACGCTTTCTTTATTGTTGAATATGAATATGAGGAAGCTTTAAGATCATTTACCATATTCTGAACATCATCTGAGGTCAGATCATAAATGCTTATATTCCCTATATACGGCAACACCTGATATTTTATAGTCTGCTCTTTGCGGTCAAAGCTTGACGGCTTAAGGTCATTCACCTTAACATCGTTAAGCCATTTATTGATATAATCTGAAACTGTAACAGATTTCTCACTTTTCTGAGAAGCATACTCTACGCAAATCTGCAAGTTTAGGTTAACAAGCTTTTGGTTTTCGGATAATTTGGTATTTGTTATATCTTGTCTTTTAACTACTATTTTTTCAATGTTACAAGATGATTTACCTTTACCTGATGTTTTGCAGCCTTGGTCTTGATGTACTTAGTAAGCTCCTCAAGATCATCTTTATTCTCAGCGGAAAGAGAAATGAATATGGAAACCTCAAAAAGCTCAACGGTACTTCCTGCCAGTCTCTGCTGTAATTCTTCAAGCTCAGCAAGCTTATCAGTCATACGGAATGGAATGAAGTTACCGCCCTTTTTATGGTTCTGTTCTCTACGTGTTTCCATTTTTCCCTGTAAATCGTTTATTTCTTTTCTTACCTTTTCAAGAGCTATACCTTTATCAACTCTTGTGATATGCTTTGATACGGCTATCTTGAAATTATTATCGAGGAGCTCAGATATAAAGCTATCGTCAAGCTCTCTGTCATAGCTATGAACATACATTATGCGAGTCAGTGAAGGTCCGACCTCTGTTTCCTTTGCCTTGAAAGCAAACATCGAAGGGGCTATATAGTCCTTCAGTCTGTTTCCTCTGGAGAAGTAGTTGGCAGGAAGCATAAACTCTGACGTATCAAAGGGGTGATAATACTCATGCACGATCTTGAATACTTCCTCTGGCATGAGCTGATGTGTCTCTACACCGAGGTTGTTATAGTAGGTCTGTAACTCACGGAAGTACTTGAACAGTACATTGACATTGTCGATTTTTGTCTGAGGTACATATGACAGAGCAATTACCATGATCTTCTTGGCACAAGCTTCTGCTGACTGATTTATCTTGCTTTCAAGAATATCATTATAATAGTTATCATAAAGTTCATTGTCTATATCCCTGTTCTCAGGGATCATTGCCTTGTGGAGCTGCTCTGTATTGATAGAGGAATTCATAATAAACTCCTGATAGTGAATATCTGTAGGCAGCGCATTAAGGAGCTTTTCATAGTTGCCGTAGATTTCTTCCTGTTCTCTGTCACGCAGCAGCTTATAGTCAAGGTTCTCAAACGAGAACAACAGCGTATATTTATCTTCTCCGACAAGAAAAATACCGTTTTCATATACTTCCCAGAATGGTATAGTATTCTGAGCTGTCTTAGGTATCTTCATTCCCTCGGAGAAAAGAGATTTATTTTTTTTCTTTTTGAATATCGACATTATTCATGTACACTCCTTCCTGTTTATAATAGCGCACATCTGCGCCTTTCATTGATTTTACAAAGTATTCAAACAGGCTCATGCCCTGTAAATTGATTACTCCAAAGCAAATGACAGCTGCAAGTTCAAGGAATATAAGAGTTGAAAGCACTGTAAAGCTCATGTAGTTCTTCAAAAGGAAGTACATGAGTATTCCTATTGCAAGCGCAATGCCTGTAATTATCATCTGCTTTGGTGTTAGTCCGAGACTGTTGTTTGTTTTCTTCATTATGTTTTTCGTGATCTTTGCCTTTATCATATTTGCTACCTCACTTTATAAGGTTTGTTAATACCTTTGGCGGCTTTACCATCATTACGCACATAGCAATTGCTATTAATATATTTGGAGAAATTCTTATCAAACCAGCTGCCAATCCAGAAAGTCCCTCAATTGGAACAGCCGGTGTGTTAAAGTGTCCAGAACAAACCGCTAAAGCTATTGCCATAAATAATGTTTGAGCTGCTACTTGTATAAATACTGATATAAACTTCTTGAAGTATTCCTTTGTTACATCGGTTGATAAACAAGCAAAAAATGCAGGAGATATTACCATAAGAAGCGCAAGTTCGATAGAACGCAATACAAGCTTAACCATTACTATTGATACACATACTAATACTACACCAATAATAATCATGAGAATTATGCTTACAACAGCAGCAACGATTGCGTCTAAGATAGGACCTATTATCTTAACATCAGATTTCTTCAACGAAATCTCAGGGAATATATTAAGAGATACATTAACTGTGCCCAACATTTTTACTGTTAATGAACCTATAATACTGATTATCAGTAAACAAACCCTGACACTTAAATCAATAATGATTTTTGCAACTAAAAGTCTGCCAAAAACCTTTAAAGCTCCTTTTGCGGTAAAAATCTCATACTTTATTGTCTGTTCTACAAGACTTACAGCAAAGAAAAGAATTACAAGACTGTATGCGAATATTCTAATTGGATTAACTAATTTTCCTATTCCTTTATCAGATTCTATTTCAGATAGATCTATAGAATAACTGCCAATTTGTTTAGAAAACTCTCCATTAGTCCCTTTATCAAGATATACAGAAGTTGACGGATCAGCCCACATTATCATATTAATAGCAGATTCCAATAAATAGTCTGCAAAATAAGCCATTGCCCGAGGTCCTGCAAGCACTTTTTTTGAAGTTCCGCCAGTTGGCAATTTATACTTTTTATCTATATCTTCCTCAGCAGCTGCAGAAGGATCTTCTGTCTCATCATCTTTTATAGTATCGAAGTAATCCTTAATAGCTTTTTCTGGATCCATTTCCTCAACTTTTTTATTTAGTTCATCCATTTTTTGTTTTGTTTCAGCATTCTGTGCATTAGCGTCCGCTCCAGATTGAATTCCATTATTAACATAATTCCATGTGTCAATAACAGTCTTGTACATATCAGCTTGTTCTTCATCAGACAATGCCTTAGTACTGAAAGGAACAATAGAGAATATGCAAACAAAGAAAGAAAAAATAATTGGAATAATCTTTTTCATATCATCACCTCACTAACTGAATATCGACTGTATTGCAAATGTAGCTGCGAACATAACTCCTGCACCTGCTATTGCTCCAAATCCCTCATATGTCAGCTTAGGATTTTCATCGCTCTTTCCTTTGACAATCATGATAAGACCGCCGCCACCGCCGATAACCAACAGCAATGTTCGAGCCACCCATAATACGATGCCGACAAGATCACCTAATGGATCAGTAGAAGCTGCTAAAAGTGCGATTGAATTCATCATAGCTCTACTCCTTTAATATTGCAGTGCGCCCCTATAAAGGAGCGCACTGTGTTTGTT
>AUXO014788327.1_pt1 | contig 11566 bp, 12 predicted proteins | sample 768731 | NCBI WGS metagenome assembly AUXO01 (sample SAMN02715735, study PRJNA202380) | gut metagenome | biome: sheep rumen | host: Ovis aries | place: New Zealand: Palmerston North | reverse complement strand
TTTTCAAAACAAGCACCATCTGCTAAAGCAAAAGTAATTGCTCGTACATGATCTGCTATAATTTTAAATTCTTTTTGACCTACATATTCAAAATGAGATAATTCTTCAATATGTTTAATAATCGGTTTAAATAAATCAGTTTCAAAATTAGAGTCTACATTTTGAAAAATACAACACCATCTTTCTAATCCAGCTCCAGTATCAATATTTTTACTAGGTAATTCCTGATAATCTTTTCTATCTACTCCCTCTTTTGAATTAAACTGACTAAAAACATTATTCCATATTTCTACAAAGCGTTCTTGATCTAGATCATTTTTGAATTTTTCAAAAGCATTTCCATCATCATATTTTTCGCCTCTATCAAAAAATATTTCAGAATCAGGTCCACAAGGACCTTCACCAATTTCCCAAAAATTACCTTCTAAAGGTATAATGTGGGAAGAATCTAATCCTACACTCTCCCATACTTCTTTTGCTTCTAAATCATCTATATAAACAGTAACATATATTAAATCTTTAGGTATAGCAAAATATTCTTCACTAGTTAATAACTCAAAAGCATAGGAAATAGCCTCTTTTTTAAAATAATCTCCTACACTAAAATTACCCATCATTTCAAAAAAAGTTTGATGTCTTTTTGTAATACCAACATTTTCAATATCATTAGTACGAATGCATTTTTGAATATTAACAATTCGTCTACAATCTGGTACTTCCCTACCATCAAAATATTTTTTTAATGGTGCAACACCAGCATTAATCCATAACAAACTATCATCATTAACCGGTATTAAAGAAGCACTTTCATACATCTGATGTTCTTTATTTAAAAAGAAACGAAACCATGTCTCTCTTATATCATTATGTGTCATATATTCCATTTTTCTACACCTCATTTATTATTTTCTTTATTGAATTAATTTCATCATCAATAGTACTATTATTTAAAATAAAGTAATCTGCATAAGCAATAGGCCCACCTTTATATAAATTTTCAATCTCAGATAAGTCTCTTTCAATAATAGCATCTTTATCAAAAGGTCTATCCGCTCGATGAGAGACCCTATCATAACGAATATTTTTATCAGCAACAACTGCAACTAACTTTAAATTAGGAAATTTTTCAATCAAATATTTATACTCATACCAAGAATAAAGTCCATCTAATACAACATTATTTGTTGGAAGTTTTTCTCTTATTTCTGGTTCAATAAATTTAGCATAACATTCTCTACCGTGTTCTTTTCTTAATTTTTCTCTAAATTCTTTTTCACTCTTCCCATCTTCAGTACGAACAATGCCTGCTTCTTCCATTAATTTATAAGTAATTCCTCCGAAATATATCTTGCACCATCCTATACTTTCTAAGTAATCCGTAACAATACTTTTCCCAGAACCACTCATCCCAACAATTGCTATTAGTTTATTCAACTAGATCACCATCTTCCTCATTTCGAATAATTTCAACACTTGCTTTTTCCAAATCTTCAATAGCATGATTTTCAATAATATAGTCATAATCTTTATATAAATCTACTTCCAATTCAGTAATATGATTCTGTTCATCAATACTTAAAGTAGATTGATTCATTTTACGATTAATTTTAATAGTAACTACATCATCATATCTTTCTTTAATAATCTCAAATTCTCGAACAAGACGAGCATCTACAATAATAAAAGTATCAAAAAAATTACTAAGTATTTCTATGTCTTCAAATAAACGATTCAGTAAAAAATCTTTTTTATCCATTTTATCTCTTATAATTTCTATACCCATTTTTTGAAGAAACTCTCTAGGTTTATCGTTTTCATTACCATTCCAATCAAAATAATTTCTAGCATATGAATAAAGTGGCTCTGTAATATGTAAAATGCAAGGCTTATAACCATATTTTTTTAATTCTTCTCTTAAATACTCTCCAAATGTATTTTTGCCAGTTTTTGCTTTACCCCCAATTACATATACTTTCATAAAATCCCTCTTTCTACATAAAAAAAAGATAGCACAAGGAGTGCAATAAGCACGGTACCATCCTTTTTTTTCTCTTTTTGATAACGGTATTCCCGACTAAATTCATTAAGCAGCTTCTAAGTAATATTATCGTTTTTTTCACCAACCAAAACGTCTCTAAAATAAATCTTACTTATACTCCTCTCAAATCACAATCTAGTAATTTATACAAATATTATTTTAACAAAACAAATAAAAGAATTCAATCCTTAATTTAAAAATAATATAATTAAGTATTTTCAGTACTATCAAAATGCAAAGTAAATATATCTGTCTTTTCTAATATAAAATTAAATATAATTTTAATACAAGCAATACAAGGAGTAGCAACAACCATACCAAGAATTCCAAAGAAATGTTCAAATAATAATAATCCAACCATAATTGTAACCGGATGAAGTTGCATAGTGTGCCCCATAATCAAAGGCTGATAAAAATTATTTTCTAATAATTGTACAACTAAAATAGAAATTATACAACAAATACCAGTAAATGGTGATATAGTAAATCCAACTATAATCGCAGGAATAGCTCCAATATAAGGCCCAAAATAAGGAATAATATCAGTCACTGCACAAAACATAGCAAATAAAATAGGAGCTTCCATTCCAGCTAATGTAAGACCAATACATTGAGTAATAAATACTAAAAACATAACCATTAATAGTCCCATAACATAGCTTCTAAGAGAAGTATTAATACGATGAGTTATTTCCTTATAATCATCTTTCCAATTAGAAGGCAAATAATCATAAATCATATGATTAACTTTAGAAAAATCAAATAATAGATAAAATCCAATCATAAGTCCCAATATAAAATTAAATCCACCACTAATTATAACTCTACCAATCCTAAATAAGTTTTTTGGTAATTCCGAACCAACTTCTACACCAACAGAAGAAATATATTCTTGTAATTCTAACTGAATTTTAGAAATATCAATAGAATTACTAGAATCAAATTTATTAATAAAATTAAGACAAAAATCACCAATTTCTTGAAATATACTTGGAACAACTCTAACAAAATCTTTTAATTGTTGAATTAAAGAAGGAATTAATAAATAACAACTCAAGAATAAAAATCCTAATATAAATAAATATACTAAAATACACCCAATAATTCTAGGAACCTTCTTATTCTGTAATTTAGAAACAAAAGGTTCAAAAAACCAAGCAATTAAAAAACCAATAAATATAGGAGAAATAACAGATAATAATTCCTTAAAATATTTAATTAAACTCCACTCTTTAATAAGATAAGTAGCTAGTACAATAAGAGCTATAATTGCCATAAAATAACCTATATTAACTATTTTATTACCAGTCTTTAAAATATGATTTAAACTAGTAATATCTAAATTAGTTTCTTTTTCCTTCATTTTTCGAAACATAACAATCCTCCTTAATACTTATAATTAAATTATAATAGTAAATTAATATATTTTCAATATAAAGAATAAAAGGTATAATTAAAAAGAGGGATACCATGAAAACAATAAAAAAAGAATTAATAAATGAAATAATAATAAAAAACTCAAAATTTATAAATATATTAATACCAATAAATAGCAATAAAATAGATTATTACTTAAACTATTATAAAGAAAAATATCCAAAAGCAACTCATTATTGTTATGCATATATTTATCAAGACATAAAAAAATGTAGTGATGATAATGAACCATCTCAAACTGCAGGTATGCCAATGTTAAATGTATTAGAGTCTAATAATTTAATAAATGTATTAACCATAACAATTCGATATTTTGGAGGAATAAAACTTGGTGCTGGAGGTTTAGTAAGAGCATATACAAAATCAGTAACAGAAAATCTAAAAAATCAAGAATTTTTAGAATTAGAAGAAGGATATTTAATAAAAATAGAATTCCCATACTCTAAAGAAAAAGAAATTAAACATTTCATAAAAGAAAAAAATATAAAAGAGAAAACCTATCAAGAAAATATTACTTTTGTAGCAACAATATCAAAAGAAAAATTAAAAGACTTTTTATACCCATATAAAATAATAGAAGAAGTATTAATAGAAAAAGATTCATAAGAATCTTTTTAAGTAGTAATTAAACTTTTTAATTTACGTATAACTTTCTTTTCAATTCTAGAAATATATGACTGAGATATTCCCAGTTTATCAGCAACTTCTTTTTGAGTATATTCATCACTTCCTAGTAAACCATATCTTAAAATCATAATTTCTCTATCTCTTGGTTTTAAACCTAGAATTTCTTGGATCATAAGAGCTTGGTTATCTTTCTTTTCAATATTATTACTAACATCATCTTTATCTGTACCAATAATATCTTCTAAATGTAATTCATTTCCCTCTCCATCATAAGACAAGGGTTGATCAATACTAACTTCTACTTTTGTCTTTTTATTTTTTCTTAAATACATAAGAATTTCATTATCAATACACCGAGATGCATAAGTAGCAAGTCTAATATTTTTATCACTAGAGAAAGTATTTATACCCTTAATTAACCCAATACTTCCAATACTTACCAAGTCTTCTAAATCAACACCAGTATTTTCATACTTCTTAGATAAAAATACAACTAATCTTAAATTATGCTCAATTAACTTATCTCTAGCAGAACTATCTCCCTCTTCCTTTTTCTTTATATAATAATCCTCCTCCTCTTTAGATAAAGGCTCCGGTAAAATATCTGTTGCCCCTACGTAAAAACAACTACCTACTTTTTGAAATAAACTTCTAATAATTTTAATAATTTTTAACATAATATCTCCTTTAATATATTTGGTAATATACAATTTACTCCATCTAAATCAATTCTATCTGTCGCAATACCTATTAAACAATTAGAAATAACTTTTCTATCAATAATAATCCTATCTGCTCGAAAACAAGGAATAACTCCAGTAGTATTTAGAGCTTTATAAGGTACATAAATAACTTTATCAATAGGTATTTTTAAATTAATAAGAATAATACTTTCTCTTTTTATAGGAGAAAGTAATTGATTTCCAGTATCAATCATCCCCTCTAACTGATATTTTTTATTTTTATAATAAAAAGTAACATAATACTTATCTTTATAATAGTATTTAAAAATAAGATATTCTTTTACAAAAATATAAATAATAAAAATACTACTAAATATTAAAAATATTATATGAACATAATAATTATTATTTAAATCAAAACAATAAATAAAGCCTCCTATTAATAAACTAATTACATAAAAATAAAATAATTTCTGAAAAAAATTTAAAAATCCAAAACTAATTAAAATCATAAAAATACTAAATATTATCTTTATAAAAAATAATAATATAGTATTAATATCTATAAAAATAATAGAAGTAGTAAGTGATCCAAATAAACTACCTAGTAATATACGATAGTTAGTTTTATTAATTTTTAATAATCTTTTTGTACCATATAAAATCATAAAGTCTAACATAAAATTTAAAAGAAAAATAAATTCATAATACATTTTCATATAATCACCAAGATTATTATAAAAAAAATAAAACGACTAATTTGTCGTTTTATAATTATTTTATATTTTTTTCTTATTAATAAAAATCTTAATAATATAAGATAAGAAAATACACATAATACCTACAAAACACCATTTTAAAATTAAATTAATAGTAGGCATTCCTCCAGTATATCGATTGATTATATCAAACATACTCTCAGGAAAATATTTACCTATTAAATAAGATACATCTTTTAAACCAATATTATTTTTAATAAAAGTAAGTATTCTTAAAAATATATCAATAATTGCTAAAAGAAATACAAAAGAAGAAAATCTCTTAAAGAACATTACTACTACTAATATTAAAATAACTAAAACTATTAAATCTATATACATAAACAACACCCTATTCTCTACAATTAGTGTATCATATATAGATTATTTTTTAAATAGAAAAAATTAAGTTTACATATTATTTTATTCTATCTCCTTCTTCTAACATTGTTGTTATAAAGATACCATATCCTTTAATAGGATCTTCTACTACAACATAATTTACTACTCCAATAATTTTATTATCTTGAAGAATTGGAGAACCACTCATTCCTTGTACAATACCACCTGTCTTTTTTAATAACTTTTTATCCGTAATTTCAAAGAAAATATTTTTATTATAAGACTCTTCATCAATAGAAATAATATTAATTGAAAAATCTTCTATTTTATTATCAATAATATTAGTTCGAATAAAAGCTTTTCCCTTATGAATATCAAATTTATCTCCTACTGAAGTCAATTTTTGATTAGATATATCATCAGTATAAAAACCAAAAATACCTTCTTCTTCATTTTTCTCTATATCTCCTATAACTTCATTCTTTTCTAAAACAGCATTCTTACTACCTGCTCTACCTGATTCACTTTTACTAATAGAAGACACTTCTGCTTTATAAATATTTCCAGAATTTATTTGAAATTTAGAAAAACTAGAACTTTCAATTATTTCATGTCCTAAAGAACCAAAAATTTTAGTATTAGGATCAATATAAGATAATGTACCAATTCCATTTATTTGATCCTTTACATATAAACCAGTTTTTAATATATTATTTTCATAAATAGGATGAAGATTAAAATCAATTAAATCTTTTCCTCTTTGAACATTTAAATGAAAATGATTAGAATTCATTAAAACATCATTTAATTCTTCAATATTATGAATCTCAATATCATTTACTTTTTTAATAATATCTCCTACTTCTAAGCCACTATTTTTACCAATATTTTCCCCATTTACTGGATAAAATCCAACAATATAAACACCATTTGAATGGACTTCAATACCAATTGTTTCTCCACCTACAACTAAAAAGTCAGAGTAAGCAAATACTGAAATAGGAAATAATAATAAAAACAATATAATTAAACACTTTTTCATAAAGACACCTCATTTCTATTATTTCCTATAATTAAAAGAATATACAAAAAAAGAAAAAGAACAAGCAAAAAGCCTATTCTTCAACCTGAAAATCAACAATATCGCCATTTTCTTTAACTAATTTAGTAATTGCTTCCTCAGCATTTTTTAACTTTTCATCACAAGTTTTAACTAGTTTCATAGCATGATTAAACTCTTCAATAGCATCATCTAAAGGAATATCACCAACTTCTAATTTTTTTACAATTTCTTCTAGTTTCTCAAGACTTTCTTCAAATGATAGTTTTTCTTCCTCTTCTAATTTCTTAGCCATAACTATTCTCCTTTCTTAATAACCTTAGCATCAATAGTTCCATCTTGAAACTCAATATTTAATACATCATCCATTTTAATTTTTTTACATGAATCAACTACTTTATTATCTATTTTAGAAATAGTATATCCTCTTTTAAGAGTTAATAATGGAGATAATGTTTCTAATTTTGAAATAATTTGTAAATACTTGTTACTTTTCTTATCAATTAATTGAAATGGTTTTTGTAAAACATAAGAATTTTTTACTCGAATTAAATCTTTTTCCTTTAATGTAGTTAAATGTACCAAATTATATTTTAATTTTTCTACTAAATTAGAAAATAATATTTCTTTTGTTTGATATAAAGTAATAGGATTTTTCATAATCCCTCTATTCTTTATATTTTGAACACGAATTTTATATGCTTTTATTTGATGAGAAATACTATTATTTGCACGTATTTTCTGTTGTCTAATACTTTCTAAAACATCTTGTATAGTTGGAACAGCCATTTCAGCAGCACCTGTTGGAGTAGGCGCTCTTAAATCTGCCACAAAGTCAGAAATAGTAAAATCAATCTCATGTCCAACAGCACTAATAACTGGAGTATTGCATGAAAAGATTGCTCGAGCAACAATTTCTTCGTTAAAAGCCCATAAATCTTCAATAGAGCCTCCACCTCGACCAACAATTAAAGTATCTAATCCAAAATTATCAGCCCTTTCAATTTGTTTAACAATATCTTCTTTCGCATCTTCTCCTTGAACAAGAGCTGGAAATAAGTATACCTCAGCTAATGGCCATCTTCTTTTAATCGTAGAAATTATATCTTTAATAGCAGCTCCAGTTGGAGCAGTAATAACACCAATTTTATTAGGAATTCTAGGAATCTTTTTCTTATGAATAGAATCAAACAATCCCTCTAATTCTAATTTTTTCTTTAGTTGTTCAAAAGCAACATATAAATTCCCAACCCCATCTTCTAACATTTCACTAACATATATTTGATATTGACCAGTAGATTCAAAAACACTAATTTTCCCAGTTACTAATACTTTCATTCCATCTGCAGGTAAAAACTTAATTTTTTTTGTATTGCTAGAAAACATAATAGCATTTATCCTACTACCCTCATCTTTAATAGTAAAATAAAAATGTCCTCTACTATGTGCTTTAAAATTAGATATTTCACCTTTTAAAAAAACTTCATCCAAATGAACATCATTATCAATTTTATACTTTATATAACGAGTAAGCTGAGTAACAGTAATATATTTATCTTGCATAACCTCACCTAATCTTCTTTTAACTCTTCATGATAAATTTTATCTAATACCCCATTAATCATTTTAACAACTGGATCATCACTATATTTCTTAGCTAATTCTATTGCTTCATTTATAGCAACCAAAGAAGGAACATCGCTCCACATTAATTCATAAATAGCTAAAGAAAGAATAGCTTGATCAACTTTACTAAGCCTAGAATAATCCCAGTTTTTTAAATATTTATTAGATAAAGAAATAATTTCATCTTGATGAGAAAATACTCCATCAATACTTTCTCTAACAAAATTATTATCAATTTCTAATTGTTCTTTAATAACTTCATCCAAATCATAACTAACATTAGAATCTTTATAAATATTAACTTGATATAATATTTTAATAATAATATCCCTTAATTCACTTCTATTCTTCATAAAATCACTTTCTTTCCTTTATTTCTTTTTTTAAATTATATAGAAAATTAATAGCTTCCATAGGGGTCATCTCCAAAGGATTAATCTCTTTTATTTTTTCTTCAATAGGATTTTCTTTATTAACAATTTCCTCTTCATTTAATTCAAATAAACTGGTTTGAGTAAAAACCTCTTTCTTAATACTTTTCTTTTCATAAACATTTAAAACCTCTTCAGCTCGATCAATTAAACTTTTAGGAAGATTTGCCAAAGAAGCAACATGAATACCATAACTTTTATCAATTGCTCCTGGTTTAACCTTATGTAAAAAAGTAACATGTCCATTTTCTTCTAATGCAGAAACATGAACATTTTTTAATTGTTTTAAATCTTTTTCTAAAAAAGTAAGTTCATGATAATGAGTAGAAAAAAGTGTTTTAGCTTTAATCTTATCATGAATATACTCTAAAATAGCTTGAGCAAGACTCATACCATCATAAGTAGCCGTACCTCTTCCAAGTTCATCAAAAAGAATTAAACTATTTTCAGTAGCTTCTTGAATAGCATAATTAGCTTCTCTCATTTCAACCATAAAAGTAGATTCTCCACTAACTAAATCATCACTTGCTCCAATTCTAGTAAATATTTGATCAAAAATAGGAAGAGTAGCAGACTTACAAGGAACAAAACATCCAATCTGAGCCATAATTATCGTAATAGCACACTGTCTCATATATGTTGACTTTCCAGCCATATTTGGACCTGTTATTAATAAAATATTCGTAGTTTTATCCATAACAATATCATTAGGAATATACTTATCTTTCATAACCTGTTCAACAACAGGATGACGACATTCTATTAATTTTAAACTCTTATCATTTGTAATTTCTGGTCTTGTAAACTTATAAGTATCTGAAACAATAGAAAAAGCCTGTAACATATCAATCTCACTAAGTACTTTAGAAACTTTTTGCAAAGGAGAAACATATCTTTTAATAACTTCACGAATATCCATAAATAATTTATATTCCAAAGAAATAATCTTCTCTTCAGCTCCTAAAATAATATTTTCTTTTTCTTTTAAAAGAGGTGTAACAAATCTTTCACAGTTTGCTAAAGTTTGTTTTCTTTCATACCCATATTCATCTTTAACTAAATTACATTGTCCTTTAGATACTTCAATATAATAACCAAATACTTTATTATATCCAACCTTTAAATTTTTTATTCCCGTTCTTTCTTTCTCATCTTTTTCCATCTCTAAAATAAAATCACGAGACCCACTACGAATACTTTTTAATTCATCAAGTTCTTTATTATAGCCTTCTTTAATTAAATGCCCTTCATGTAAAGTAAAAGGTGCATCCTCTAATATTGTACGATCAAGTAAAGAATAAATCTCATCAAAGGTTTCTATATCTTTATCAAAATGAAGTTCTTCTATAATTTTCTTTATAGTTGGTAATTCTTTTAAAGAACTTTTTAACTGTAATAAGTCTTTTGCATTTAAATTACCATAACTAATTCTTCCAACAAGTCTTTCTAAATCGTAAACGTTATCTAAAGATTTAATTAAATCATCTCTTAATATAAATTCCGTACTAAGTATAGAAACAAAATCATATCTTCTTTCTAATTCATTTTTATCAGTAAGTGGATTTAAAATTGTATTTTTTAAAAATCTACTTCCCATAGCAGTTTTACATTTATCAAGTAACCATAATAAAGAATACTGTCTCTCTCTAGTACGTATTGTTTCTATTAATTCAAGATTTTTTGTAGTATTAATATCAAACTTTAAATAAGTAGAAGACTTAAGTATTTGACAGGCCTGTAAATGATGTAAATCTCCCTTTTTAGTATCAATTATATATCCAAGTAAATGTTTTAATGTAACAATAATTTTCTCATCTTCAATATTTTCATAAATATAAGAATAATCATCCGTATCTATCATATTTTTTTCAATTGATACCAATATATGATAAGAAGATCTAAGTTTTTCAACAATTTCACGATTAATTGTATCATTTACAATAATCTCAGGAAAACCTTTCTTTACCACTTCATGTAGAAGTTTATCAATATCTTCATCTAATAAAGTAGCATAAACTTCACCTGTTGAAACATCAGCATAACTAATCCCATAGCAATAATCAAAATCATAAATATTCGCAATATAATTATTATTTTTAGAATCAATATTAGAATCTATTCTAGTCCCCTTTGTAACAACTTGAATAACATCTCTTTTAACCATACCTTTTGTAAGTTTAGGGTCTTCCAATTGTTCACATATCGCAACTTTATAGCCTTTATCTATTAATTCATCAATATAAGAAGAATATGCATGATGAGGAATCCCACACATAGGAACTCTCTCATCTAGTCCAGCTTGTTTTCCAGTTAAAGTAAGTTCCAATACACGTGAAGCAGTAATCGCATCTTCAAAAAACATTTCATAAAAATCTCCAAGACGAAAAAAAACGATACAATCATCATATTTATCTTTTATATCCATATATTGTTGCATCATAGGACTAAGCTTATTACGATCAACTTCACTTCTTTTCATGTATATCACCTACTCTATTATACATAAAAATTAAAAAATAAAAAAGAAAACTAGAAAGATTTTTTACTTTTCATATAAATTATTT
>AUXO016011286.1_pt1 | contig 11568 bp, 22 predicted proteins | sample 768731 | NCBI WGS metagenome assembly AUXO01 (sample SAMN02715735, study PRJNA202380) | gut metagenome | biome: sheep rumen | host: Ovis aries | place: New Zealand: Palmerston North | reverse complement strand
AGCACTTAATATTGCACTATATTGTTCATCTTTTCTAATTGGATGAACTAAAATATTAGCTTCGTTAGCAGCAGCTGCTTCTAATGCAATATGTGTAGGAGCAGCAGCATCAGCCACTAATTTTCCACTAGATAATTTTACTGGAGCTCCAACTACTAATGCAGCATTACCATTAGTATAAGCTTCAGTGTCATATTCATTTTGACTTTTATAAAGTTTCATTACAATTCCTCCTTAACTTTATCTTTAGATTTTTCTTCTTCTTGTAAATCTTCAGAATCAGTATCTTCTTCATCTTCAATTACTTCAGTTTCTGTATCTTCTTCAGAATCAGTATCTTCTTCATCTTCAATTACTTCAGTTTCTGTATCTTCTTCAGATTCAGTTTCTTTATCTTCAATAATTTCTTCTTCAGTTTCAACTTCTTCTTTATTTACTAGTCCATAATATTCTTTTAATTCTTTAATCCAGTTTTCATCCTTACAGTTTTTCAAAAAATCAGTAAGGTCTTTTTCACTCTTAAATCCACGAGCAGAAAGTAATTTAGCATTTATTTTTTTCATTACTATTTTCCTTTCTTAACTGTTTTAACAGTAGAACCTTTAACTACTTTTCCTTTAACTGTTTGAGTACCAGAGTTATTAATATTATAAATTTTTTCCATATCTCTTTTCTTCTCCTTTACTTTGAATCTCTTCTATACATTGCTAAAATTTCTTCTTTAGTTTTGTTTGGAAAAGCCTTTCTATAAAATTCTAAAGTTGACTCACTCATTGTTTCAGGTTGAACATAAGGAACAGTTTTAGAATTAATATTAGGTTTAACTGTAGATTGAATATTAGCAGAAGAGTTATTTGTGAAACCAACAACTGAAATATAAGCATCGTACAATTCATAACCTTTATCAACTTTAGCCTTAATATCGTCATACTGAGGATGTGCACATAATTTTTCAACAGTATCAATACTAGGATTTATAGCTTTTATTTTAGCTATATTATTGTCAAGGTTCTCTTGTACTAACTTAGCATTGTTAGCTTCAATAATTTGGTTAGCTTCTTTTACGACATCGCTATTATCGATTTTTGCTTTTACAGCAGCATCTATTTCGTCTTGAGTTAAGTTTTTAATCTCGACTCCTAACAAAGTAGATAATTTAGATTTATAATCAGCTTCAAGTTGATTTTTAATCTTTTCTCTGTCGGCATTAAGTCTTTCAGAGTAACGTTTAACTCCGTCCTTAATTTTTTTCACACTATTATCAGCCGTGTCATCAGTATTAGTGACAGCATCTAATACATCAAGCGTAATATCATTTTCCATAATATCTCCTTCTTATTATTATATTATGCAAATTATTGATTTTTATTTAAACTATCCAATAGCTTAGCATTCGCTATATTGCTTTGAGCTCTATGTTCCATTTCATTACTTAAATCTTTAGATTCAATTTCAGCTTGTCTAAGTTCTAACTCTCTTTGTCTGAATGTATTTTCTACTTCTTGTTGAGCTAATGTGGCTTGTTCTCTTTCAGTAATATAATCTAAAGCTTCTTTAGAACCAGGATAGTGTAATTTATACATTGTTTGCCAGAACATTCTTATAGTACTAATTTCTTGTGGATTACCAAATGCTCCACTACTAAAATTAAGTCTAGTTTCTTCCCACATAGCTTGTCTATCATTTTCTAATGATGCACTCAAATCTATATCAAAAGCATATTCATCATCATAAAAATAATTACCTTCATTATCTTGTACTAAGAATAGTCTATTATCATATACTTTATATGTTTCTTCTCCATCAATATCAACATAATAACCTCTATACTCATAAGAATAAGCTAATATAAATTCAAACATTAATTCAAACATATTTGATAAAGCTGCTTTTTTCATTTCACGTTTTGATTCTAAACGACCTGCAGTTTGTTGAATTTGAATACTCTTAGCTTTAGAACTTATAGCTGTAGCATCTTCTCTTCCTTGATATGTATTAGTTATACCTAAAGTTTGACGAGCTGTAGTATAAGCACTATCCATCAGATAACCTTCATTTCCCATTTGAGGTTGTAAAGTTTTAACTATAATACCATTAGCTTCAACAGGAGTATCATAATATAATATTTTTAATTCACTATTATCTACTTTTAATTTATTTCTTAATGTTTTAGGTAAAGCAATTAAAGAACCAGATTTAAGAATTCTTTCAGCTAATTTATTTAATAAACTATTATTTAATTTTTGACTAGTATTAATCATTTCAGCATCTGATATACCAAATAATGAAGTAGAACTAATATTTTTTCTTATTACTATTGGAATTCTATTAGGTACGTATGGAGTTACTTCTATTTCTTCTTCCATAGGTCTATCTAATACTTCACCATTAGGTAATTGAATTTCAGATTGAAGTCTAACTTTTACTTTCTTTCTATCAACATCTTTAAATTCAAAATTTGTATTATGACATTTAATACACTCATCTTCATCGGCTTGTTTAACAGTTCCACAATTAGTACAATATAATAATTTATCGGAATAAATATTATCATCATCTTCTAATACTAAAGAACCACTCCAAACAAATTTACAAATATGATTATATTTATCTTTATAAAACATTGTTTTAACTGTAATTAAATCTGGATCGATATTCCACTCAGCATCTTGTTTTAAAAAATCTAAATCTTCAGTATTTAAATTATATAAGTTTTGTATTTTCATTTTAGTACAAGATTCAACTATAAAGCAATAGTCCATATCTTCTACATTATTTATTCCAGATTGAGGAATAAAACATCTTGGATCGATAGACTTATATTTTAGTTTTCCACCTCTAGCACTGTTTCTACTAAGTGGGTCCCAATATACCATTGCTACAGCTCCACCAAATATATAAGTAAATCTTTCTTGAATATCATTAAATTCTCTATAATTATAATCGTATAATTCAGAACGAAGTATTCTTTCTAATTCTATAGCTGGATCGGTTCTACCATTTAAACTACGAACTTTTGGATAGTAAATATTATTATCTACTTCTGATTCTATAAGTTCAAAAATTATATTTTTATCATATTCACCATGTGAATCAGGCTTTTTATATAATTCATATAACTTATTAAAACGATCGAGTTCAGATTGATAACTACTTCTAGCTTTTTCAAATAGTGATTCAGCATTATCTATAGTCATTCCTTCAAATACACCATTATATATAGCATTAATCATTTTTTTAGCCATAATTTATATCTCCTTTTTTATTATTGTATGCAAAATATTTTTCCATATTTATTTTCTAAATATTCTTTAACTTCATCAGAAGCATTTAAATAATCTTCATATACTTCTTGTGATACTCTTATACATCTTTGAGATTTAATTTCTTCAGGTACATTTAACCAATAAGTATAGAAAGTTCTTAAAGCATCTGGAGCATGAGTCAATTCGTGAGGTTCAGTCATGCAATCGTCACTATTTTTAGGATCGGTTTGTAATTTAGGTAAGCATCTTATTAAATTTACACATTTACTAAATATTTTTAATCTACAAGTATCAGCTCTTTTTTCAGGAGCAACGCTATAATCAACTAATAAATCTTCTTTAATAGCTAACCAACCTGTAGGTCTGTCTCTTTTTACTTTAGTTAATGGTACTCCATAATCTGCCCATATATCAGCTTTACATCTACCATTTTCTTGTGAAGTATTCCATAAATCATCTGGACCTAAGAAAGCATTAAAATCATTCATACTATAACCTAAATTATTTACTTTTTCTCTAATTTTCTGAGCCGCTTGAGAAATAATAAGACCTGGTTCATATATCTCATCAAATACTAAAACATTATACGGAGTTATAGCTATAAAATAACAAGCAAACATATCAAGTCCATAGTCCATACATGCATATAAATTATAATTACCATCTCTAGGTAATCTTCCATCAGGTATTACATGATATTTCTCATCAAACTCTATAAAGAATAAGCCACTAAATACATTCCAATCTCCTTCAAGCATTTGTGCTCTACGTTCAGGAGGTAGATTTTCTAAACGTTTAACATAAGCTATATCGTTTTCCATAATGAATTTATTATCATAAACTTTAGCATATATCATTTCATAATCATCAGGATTTTCAGAATCTTTATATTGTCTATCTATAAATAATCTCTTAACCCATTCATGTCCTACACCACCTGGATTACAAGTAAGTCTCATTCTAGGTTTAAAAGGAACTCTACAAAATCCAGAAGGACGAACAATTTCTGTAAAAGTTTGAAATTGAAATTCAGTAAAGTGAGTAGCTTCTTCTAATATTACCATATCGTAAGCTAAACCTTGATAGTGTAAAACATCATTTTCATTATCACAATAACCTATAGTAATACGACTACCATTAGCAAATTTAAAAGCTCCTTCATCTTTACTCCAAGAAGCAGCTCTTTTAGGATCGTCATCTACTAAGCAATGTAATTGTACTTGTAATGGAATAACATGGTTTTTAAATACATCTTTATAAGTACGTCTTACTAATAATATCTGTATACCAGGAAACATCTTACAATATATTTTTACTAGCTCTTGTACAGCTCTAGATTTACCTCCACCTCTAGCTCCTCCATAACAAACATATTCTTTATTACTTCTAATAAATTGTTTTTGTTTCGGATAGAGTTCAATTAATTCTATTGGATTTTCAGGAATTCGTCTAGCCATTATTTACACCTGCTATATCGTCGTATGTGACTTCTTTTTTACCATCACTAAGAATATTAGCAATTGAGTCTAATTCTACTTTATCAGGTAAAACAAATAGATTTTGATTAACTGTTTTAGGAGCAGTATCTTCAGGAGCTTCATGTATCATTTTAGCAACTAACTCATAAGCTTTTTCAGAACCTTTTAAAGCATTGACTACCATCATAGCATTCATACAATCTTTTATATTATCTAATTTTACACCAAATAGTAAATCTAGTCCTTGCATTTTTTCTATCATTTCGTCAGTAGCTTTAGCATTAACTATTTTCTTTAAGGAATCCGAAAAAGTAGCATCTTTAGTGCTACTATCTTTTATAACCTCACCTAGTTCATATTTATCATTCATATTTTAGCCTCCTTAGTATAGACTATTTAACTCTTATTTTTTGTCCTACTTTTATAACATTAACATTTTTAATATTATTCCACTTAGCTAATTGTTTAACTGTAGTTTTATACTTTTTAGCTATTTTAGATAAAGTATCACCTTTTTTAACAACATAATATTTTTTAGTTTCTTTAGGTTTATCTTCTAGCATAGAATATTTTTTTGGATTTAGCCAAGTATTAGAACCTATTTTAGTAATACCTAAATGTAAGTGAGTACCTGTACTTCTTCCAGTACTTCCCATAATAGCTATAATTTGACCTTTCTTTACCTTGTCTCCTTTATTGACTAATACTTTAGAGCAATGAGCAAAAAGTAAAGCTAAGCCATATCTTTTATATCTAACCCATACATAATTACCATAACCAGTTTTTGATTTACTTTGATTGTTAACTACTTTTTGAACTACACCTTCATCAATAGCATATAAATTTCTATCTTTTATTTTAGATACTTCATCTAAACCACAATGAAGTTGTTTCTTTTTAGTTATAGGATTTATTCTATAACCATAAGGTGAAGTAATTTTAGGTTTTTTAACTACATATTCGTATATTTTCATTACTCATCATCTCTTTCTTCTAATAATTCGTCATCGTCAGTCATATCAGTATCAATTTCAATTTTATTATATTTATGAGAACTAATACCAATAAGAGTTCCTATTAATATAGAGACTATAGTACAAGTTTTATATATTTGTACTCCATAAGGTAATCCCCATACATCTGCTAATTCGCTATAAGCAAATCCAACAGCATCAAATACTATTAAAGCTAAGTATTTTAATACATCATAAACTTTACTATTTTTAAATATCATACTTTCTCCTCCTTTTTAATATAATATGCTAAAACATTGGATTTATAATTTTAGTTTTTTACTTTTATCTTGCTTAACTTGTTCTATTCTAATTTCTTCTACATAAGGTTGGTTAAAAATCTCTTGAACTTCAGGAGAATTATAGTCATCTACATTTAATCTAATCACATTATATTTAGTCTTTATTATTACTAGATACATCATTATCTCCTAATATTTCAGTAGCTTTAACTTCTAAAAGCTCGTAACTTTCTTCAGTAACACCAAAGTCACCATTATAATGCTCATTGAAATATTTGACTATTTCCTCTTTATTATCTCCTATTTTTATAAAGCCTTGTAATTCTCCTAACCAGTATTTAGCTATTAAATAAAATGTTTTTTCTAAATCTTTTCTAGTCATTTAAACCTCTTCAAATATAAAATAATTATGTCTAATTTTTAAACCAATTATTTCATTCTCTTTCATTTTTTCATATTCTTTTTGTGGCATGTGAATAAAATACCCAAACAATTCTAATTGTTTATTTTTTAATTCTGTGTACGTTTTAAAATAAATATGTTTATCTTCACTCATCGTCTTTACCTCCTACTTTTTCTAACCTTAGTCCGAACAATAATTTGAACATTAGCCTATTGAACCAATTAAATTTTTTATCTAAATAAATTGTAATATTACCTACTATTAATTTTGATTGAGCATTATAGTTGTCCCAATATTCTTTGTCAATTGTCAATAATGGTTTATCTGTCATCACTCTTCACCTTCTTTTATAATTATATATTTGATTTTAGCTTCTTTTAATAGCTCTTTAGTATATTCTGAATTATAATCTCCAAAGGCTATTATCTCTTTTATTCCAGCCTCTAATAATAATTTAGTGCATCTAGCACAAGGCATGCAACTCACATATAGTCTATATGCATCACTCTTTTTACCATTAGGAGTCATATCTAATATAGCTCGCTCTTCAGCATGAATCGCTCTACACATATCTAGACATTCTCCTGATTTAATATTATTTTGTTTGCGTATGCAATAATTTCTAGTTTTGCAATCTTCTAAATTAATAGGAGCTCCATTATAACCTAGGCCTAAGATACGACCATCTTCAGTTGTAATGATAGCTCCTACATGACGCGACAAACATGTACTTCTATTTTCTAAGTTTGTCAATAGTGCTTTTATTTGTTTACTTACTCTCATATTTTTGCCTTCTTTCTGCCTTCTTTAAATAGGAGGTATGCCAGAAGCATTGGGGAAGAGATGCCAAGAAGGCTATAGACATCTCTCAGTTATATTATATGCTAAGTTATTTTTAAATTTTCAGCTTGCATCCTATAACCTGGGAGGTTATAGCAGACTAGACTATTTCTGATTAAGGCCATTACTGGTTTACTCAGGCTAAGACCTAAGTGGAGAGTTAGATATAATAATAGAGAAAAAACCTAAAGGCCTCAATTTATCTTTTTAGAAAATAGAAAATCGCGAAAATCGAGAAAATGACGGTCTGAAAGTCCTAGAAACAAAATGAAAGTGCCTGGGGTGAGTGGGGAGAGAGAAAAGTGCGAAGAAAGTGCGAAAAAGATACATAAAATCGCTCAGGGCCAGTTTACAAATCGATAATTATTTTATATAATAGTATCAGAATTAAACGAATAACAGTCGTATAATTCTAAAAAATATTTATTAAAGAAGGAGGTATTAGATATGAAAGCTAATACAAAGAAAGTAGAAGTAGTAGCTACTGTAAAAAATACTACAAAAAATAATAAGAAAGAAGTTAATACTGAAGTAAGTCAACCAATCGTTGCTACAGGAATTAAAGCTATTCGTGAGACTTATGGTAAGAATTGTATTATCATTAAAGATAATATGGTATTTAGAACTTCTACACAAGTTTTAGAGAAAGGTCCAAAATCATTACTTGACTTATACTTACCAAATTATGGTAAAATGAGAAAGTTTGTAGTTAAAGATAATGGTATTTATGAAATAACTACAGACGTAGTACAAACTGGTACTCAATTCGCACAATACACTTTAGGTGATAAAGTAAAAATGGACATCTCTGAAATTGATTTCAACATTGAAAATAGTTGGAATTTCAAGAAAATATCTGATAAAGTGGCTACAAAATAGTCACTTTTTCAGTATTAAAGAAAGGCCTTAGTGAATGAAATTATACGATAACTTAATAATTAAATTATTTTATAAAGATGATAATAGTTATTATAACGACAGAGTTGTCTGGTACGTCATCCCTGCGTTAATAATATTAAATACGATATATTATATTATATATTAAAAGAACGCCTTAAAAACGTTCTTTTTAATTGCGTAAAAATAGTAATGGCTTCAGCACTTGGTCTCAGTCTATATTATTACTAAGGCCTTAGTCTGGATTCAGCTCATGAGGCCATAACTAATTATTATTTATTGAGGCCATAGTATCATTCTCACTTAGGCCTGAATTCAATAAATGATTACATTAATACATAACGAGTAGTGCATTTGGCCATAATACAAAATAAAAATATATGGATTCAACAATTGAGGCCATAATTACATCAAAAAGTGCCACTTAGGCCATAGATTTCATAAATCCATAAATAATTTTGAGTGGATTCAGCTTTTGTAAACAGATTAAGCGATTAATTGTAAACAGCTAAGGCCATAATTTGCTAGGATTTACGAAAAAATCAGTAGTTTAGGCCGTACTTGGACTTAGTCACTACCGTTTACATTAACAGGTAAAACATTTGTTTATATGTATATCCATATATATATAAAATTCCTTTTTCCCTAAATTTTAATATATATATGATATATATATATTATATGTATATTATTTTATAGGGGATTAGGCTGGGGGCCTCCGTTTTTTGCGCAACCTACGTGGCGGGCCTCCTGGTCGTTTTACAAGATTTTTGCGTTTTAGGCTTCAGTTTTTGCGATTTTTAGCATTTTATATATATACTATATACATATAAAAGACTATTTACAAAAGTATAAAAATAGTTGGATTCAGCTGTTTACAATTTAATAAAAATGGAATATAATTAAATTAAGATAAAAAAAGAAAGAGATAGGTGATTAAAAATGTATTTAGATAATAATATTAATGCTTTTGATATTGATGAACTTATTGCAAATAATCAAATATATTATGGAAGTATTGAACAAGATGCAAAATGCTATAATACTTTATGGCTTGCTCAACAATATCTTGAAAATGTAATTAAATATTATACAAAATTAAATGATACTAAGCTAATTAAATTATATCAAAAAGTATTAAATGAATTAAATAAAACAATAGATTTAATGCCATAAAAAAAAGGAGAGTGATTAAAAATGAAGATCGATAATGCAATAAGACTTGTAATATTTCTAATTATATTATATTATTTAGACTTTATTGTCTTAGCTAATATAATTATTGGAACAATGATAGTGAGTGATATAATTATACTAATCAAAAATAAAATTAAAGAAAGAAGGAAATAAAATGAGAATTAAATATGAGATAATTAAAAGAATACATAATAATAAGTCTATTTGTTATAGCTATGTGTGTTCTTTCAAAAATTTAAAAAATGCAGTAAACTTTATGACTAAAGCAAGAAATTATAATAATAACTTTTATGTATTACGTGGAAGGATGGTGAATGCATAATGATTAAAGCAGATGCTAGACAAAAAGAACAAGAACTTTTTGATAAAAGTATTAAATTAAAATTATTGGCCTTCGATGCCAAAACTTATCAACAATCTATAAAGATTAGAGAAGAATATGAGAAATTATATAAAAAACAACAATTCTATAAAACATTAATTAAATTATTAGACTATGCAAATATGGAGGTAAATAATGACGAACAAAAATTACTCATTAAATGAGTTTGAGAAAAAAGTTGAAGAATTAGTAGATGAGTATTTCAATAATTATACTGAATATAACGAAATTACTATTAATGACTATTTTACAAATCTATTTTATACAACTAATTTATACGAAGAAATAGAGATAGAGAATGAGGCAGAACAAATTGTTAGAGAAATTGTGTTCAAAAGAGGTGTTAAACATGCATCACAACATAAGGACTGAATATAGAAATAATTCTATAAAAGAAAAAGTGAATATTATAATTAATTTAATAAGTGAGATTAATGAGAATATTATATTTGATAATACTATAGTGAATCATTTTAAATTAATTATTAATAATAAAGAACTAATATTTCATACATATCCTGAAGTAATTAATGCTCTTAAATTAGTAAAGGAGGTTAAAAAATAAATGAACAAAAAACTTAATATAGGTGATTATGTAAGAACTAAAAATGGAATTATTGGAAAAATAATGAATATGAAATTAGGTTATTCAACCACTACATTTGGACATAGTTATATTGTTTTAGATAGTTATACAGAAGATATTGATTTTAATGATATAATCAAAAGTAGTTCAAACATAATAGATTTAATAGAAGTAGGAGATTATGTTAATGGTGTTGAAGTAGTTGGCTTTGATGGAGGATATGTAGTTATAAATGAAACTAACCCATCAACAGAATTATGGAAAACATTAGAAAGAAAAGATATTAAAACAATAGTAACAAAAGAACAATTTGAAAGTATGGAATATAAGATAGGAGGTGAAATAAATTGAAAAAAATAACTATTAAAATTGGTAACGATGAGTATGTATATAAAGGCGAAATGAGATTATATTATGCTAATAACAATTACTTTAAAGATGTGTATAATTGCTATGATAGACCAAGTAAAGCTAAATTAGATATTTATAAAGAATGGTTTAATGACTTAAATACTTATACTATTGTCAAAAGATATGGAATAAAATCATATAATGCTCGTTTAATTATACTTAATGCTATAGTGAAATTTAAAGACAAATTATATTATTTAATAATTCGTAAATCTGGAAATGAAATATATGAGATTGTATAAGGAGATAAAGAAAATGAGTAAAGAAGAAAAAATAACAGGTTTAGAATTTTTAAAAGATATACCTAAAACAAATGATTTAGTAAGTGCTTATGGTAGTGTTAATTTAGAACAATTAAATAATGTTGTGAAAAGACTTAAACAAATTCCTAATTATGATGAATTACTAAAAGATAATGAAAAATTAAGTCAAGAAAACAAACAACTAAAAGAATTAAAATATAAGTTTTTTGATAATAGTGGCGATGAAGAAAGTTTTACATTAGAAGATTATTTAGAAATTAGTAATAAATTATATGACTATGAGAAAGAAAACAAACAACTAAAAAGCATATTAACTGAATTAGAAGAACATTGTGAAGTTATGTTAAGAATATTTGAAAAAATGAGTGAAGAACAAAAACAAGAACAATTAGATAAATATGTTATTTATGACAAATTTTTAGGCAAAATACAAGAGTTAAAGAAGAAATATAGGAAGGAGAGTGATAAAATTGAATAAATATATTATAGGTTATGACAAAGGACTAAAAAAAAATAGAAGTAGTTTAATAATAAGTAAATATAACAATAGTAATTTATATGTTCTAGCAGAGTTTTATGATGAAAAAGCA
>AUXO015834866.1_pt1 | contig 11568 bp, 11 predicted proteins | sample 768731 | NCBI WGS metagenome assembly AUXO01 (sample SAMN02715735, study PRJNA202380) | gut metagenome | biome: sheep rumen | host: Ovis aries | place: New Zealand: Palmerston North | reverse complement strand
TTAATTTTAGAATCTAATTCCTTCTCTTTTAATTCAAATTCTTTTAATTTATCATCATAAGAATTTAAATCTTCAAGCGCTTTAACCATCCTTTTTAAAGCTTCTAAAATATCTGAAGTAGATTTACCGTACTTCCTTTGTAAAGAAGTTAACGAGAACAATCTTTGATTTATTTCATCAATCCTCTTAGGAGAAAAGTCTAAATTTTCGTACTTTTGACTCAAAATTAAAATATTTTCTTCAACTTCTTCTAGAGAAGATGAAAGTTTTTTAGCTTGTTCTTCTAGAGAAGAATTATTAAAGCCAATTAAAATTCTTCTAATTTTAGATATAAGATCAGAAAAAGTTATAGAAGAATTAGGAGAAATAGTATCTTCCAATTCAGAATAAGTATTTTCTATCTGCTCAAACGATTCTAAAGACATTAATTCTTCATTTAAATCTTCTATTTCGTTTTCTTTTATGTCGAATTTTTGAATTTCTTTAACCTGGAATTCTAAATAATCTTTATCCGAAATATTATTTGAATTTATAAATTCTTCTTTTTCTTTTTGAAGTTCTTTAATTTCCTTAAAAGCCTTTGAATATTCTTCTTTAACCTTATTTAAATTAGAAGTAGAACTTTTATAAGAATCTAAAAGAGATAGATAATTTTTTTCATCATAAAGTAAAGAAGAATCCTGCTGAGAATGAATATCAATTATTTGCTCAGCAATCTTTCGCAATGAAGATAAAGAGATAGTCTCTCCATTGATTCTAGCGATAGCGGATTTAGAAGGTAGAAGAACTCTAGTGATTGTTAAAGAGTTACCTTCGATGTATTCTTCTAGATCTTTATGAGTCCTAATAAAGTCCTCACTAAAGGTAAAAGTCCCTTCAATTAGGGCTTTTTTAGATTCATCTTTCAATTTACCAAAGTCTGCTCTTTTTCCAGATAAAAGTGAAATAGCATCAACTAATAAAGATTTACCAGCTCCTGTCTCACCTAATAAGACATTCATTTTAGAAGAAAAGGAGACGTCTAAATCATCGATTAGAGCAAAATTAGATATGCGCAATTCTGATAACATATGTTTTCTCTCCTATTTCTTATTTCGTTAAATTCAATTTGTTTTTGCAAAAACAATTAATTATTCTTCCATAACTTTTTTATAGACAGTTTCAATATCTAAGCCTAATGAAGTTAATTGCTCGTTCTTAGAGGAATGATTGACAAATTGAGGTTCAATTGAATAAGTCTTTACTTCCCCTTTAAAGCCCTTACTTACTAGTGTTTCTAATAATTTAGTAATAAATCCATCTTTAGTGGAAGTAGGATCATAGATGTAGAGTTTTTCATAATTTAGTAAAGAATAAACTAATTTGTCAGAGAAAGGATAGATAGTTAATAAGCAATAAGTATCTAACTTATTTTGTAGTTTTTCATATAATTTAAAGCCTTCCGTTCCTACACCGATAAAAGCGGAAGTAGAATCGGTCTTATTAAATAAGAATGAAGTTAGTTCTGAATTAGCTGAAGCATTTATATCTTCATAGGATCTTTCTAATCTAATAAAAGTCGGTCCTTTAATAGTAAAGTCGTAATTATCTATTATTTTAGATATCAAATCACCTTTATAAGGCTCATAAATATGAACCTTAGGTATAGTTAACGACATAGCCATATCAAAAATGCCTTGATGAGATGAGCCATCTGCTCCAGTTAAACCTACTCTATCGACTAACAAGAGTATAGGTAGTTCCATTCTTGCAGTATCATTAAGTAATTCATCGTAGCTTCTTTGCATGAAAGTTGAATATATAGAAACTATAGGATGCAACCCTTTCAGAGCAAAACCGTTAGCTAACAATACAGCCTGTTCTTCTTCAATGCCACAATCGAAACATCTAGAAGGATATTTTTCAAAAGCAGACTCCAAATGCGCACCTTTTTTCATCGCTGGAGTTATTAAAACAGCTTTTGGATCCTTTTCCATTTTCTTTACAACTGCTTCACCAGCTAAATGAGAAAAAGAAATAGAGCCTTCATGCATATTTTTAGGTTTGCCAGTTGATACATCGAAAGGACTTGTACCGTGCCAGTACCCTGATTCATCATTTTCAGAATATTTATAACCTTTTCCTTTTTTAGTACGAACGTGAATTACTACTGAGCCCTCAATGACCTTAGCACGTTCAAAAAACTTCTCCATTTTTTCCAAATTATGCCCATCAATAGGCCCTAAATAAGTACAATGAAAGGAAGAAAAGAAATTAGGATAAGCAAATATTCTTTTAGTTAAATTTTTAGCTTTTCTAAAAAGAACATAGAACCATCTCAAGCCTTTCCTATTAAAAGTCTTCTTAAATTTACCAGCACCTTCTTGATATAAGACTGAAGTTCTAACTTTATTTAAAAATTGAGAAAGAGCTCCTTTAGGTCGAGAGATAGACATATTGTTATCATTTAAAATTATTATTATCTTTCCATAAGTCTTCTCATCTAAAGAATTTAAGGATGCTAAAGAAATACCATTTGCAATAGAAGCATCCCCTATCATAACAATTGTATAAGAATCATCATTAGAGAGCTTTTTAGCTGCTGAAATACCTAAAGCGGTAGCTAAAGCGGTTCCTGTGTGACCAGACTCAAACTTATCCGCTTCCGATTCCCCTAGCTTTTGAAATCCTGAAACGCCGCTTTGTTGACGCAAAGAGGAAATATCTCTACCTGTTAAGATCTTGTAAGTATAAGATTGATGGCCAACATCAAAAAGAATGTCATCTTTATAAGGCGAGAAACACTTTAACATTGCTATAGTTAAATCTACACAACCTAAGTTAGATGAAAGATGACCTCCATTTTTTGATACAGATTCAATTATTTTCTTTCTAATGTCATTAGCGAGCTCTTTTTGCTCATCAATTGACATTTTAGATAAATCTTCATAATTGAACGAATCTAAGTCAAATTTATCCATATTTACAATATATCTACTAAAAAACTACTATGAAACTATTTATCTAGCACTATTTCTTCACTAACAGACTTTTTTAGCTCTTCTAATTCAGAATCTAAGGAGGCTAAAATTTCTTTTCCTTCTTTGTATAATGAAGATATTTCTTTTAAGGATAATTCTTCAGATTTTGACAAATTAGAAAGGATTTCGTCCAATCTCTTCTCTTTTTCTTCAAATGATAATTCTTTATTAGCCATATTTAGTCCTCCTTAATTTCCTCTATTGTGGATATAGCAACGCCATCTTTAAAACCTAATTCTACTTTATCATTATTAGACAACTCTTTAATAGAGTGAACTAGTTTATTGTTCTTTTTAATTAGTACAGTACCTTCTCTTAAGTTATTTAAAGGATTCAATAATTCTAATTTATAAGACTTATCTTTAAGTCTATTGCTTCTTGATTCTATAGATGATGTATATAAATTTAATAATTTTGTGTTAGAAAGATTCAAATAATTACTTATCTTATCTACAAATCTATTTATTTCAGATAATTTATATTCTTTATCCTTTAATTTCCTCTGCTTATCGTTTAAATATGTCAGGTAGCTGCTATCTAACTTATTATTTATCAAAGAAAATTTAGATTTTAAATTATTTATCTTCTCTTTAGGTGAATTTTTCTCTAATTCATGTCTATAAGAAGAAAGACTTAAGGCGTAATTAGCTAAGATGTGATCTATAGAAGCATCTAATTCATCTTTATAAGCCATTAATTCCCCTAAAACTACATCTAAATCTGGTAGAGCTTTATTAGCTGCATCAGTAGGAGTTATAGCATAGATATCCGCAGCTAAATCACATAAAGAGCGATCTATTTCATGCCCGATACCAGAAATTACAACTTTTGGAGATTGTGCGAGCTTTCTTACGACTTGTTCATCATTAAAGCACGCTAAATCAGTCTTGCTTCCCCCACCTCTTCCAAAGATTATAATATCTACATCAGATTTATAAGCTCTATCTAATGCTCTAATTAAAGAAGCAGGAGCGTTCCCACCTTGAACTACGGCGTCAAATAGGACTGTAGAGACTGGGATTTTCTTCTTTAAAGTCTCTTTTATATCGTGATAAGCTGCTCCAGCTTGAGAAGTAACTATACCTATTTTTTTGATATTCTTAGGAAGCGCTCTTTTTTTCTCGGGAGCAAAAAGTCCTTCTTTTTCAAGCTTTTCTTCTAGCTTCTTCAATCTGATCAGTTCAAGGCCTTCTCCTGCCAAATAAGCGTTTTTAGCATTTAAAGAGATCGATGAATTACCAGCGTAATAAGAAAGATCTCCATAGGCGATTATTTCATCACCTTCTTTAAAATTATCTTTAATATCTTTTAAATACCAAGAAAAAATATTGACTCTTAAAGAAGCTTGCTTGGCAAGACTAGTTTCTTTAGAGTCAATAAGTGTTATATAACAATGACCGCCCTTGTAGGCGATAGATTTTATCTCTCCTTTGACAGAAATGCCCATAAAGAGCTCGGATTTGATGACTTCCGAGATAATAGAAGATATTTGACCGACACTAAAGGTGGTCTTTTTATCAAATCCGATAGAAGCCATATTAAAGTACCTTATCTAAGACAGCGTTAATATAGCGATAATCCTTAGCATCTAAATATTTCTTAGCTAAATTTACTGCAGAATCAATGACGATTGATTTAGGAGTCATAGAAGAATATTTTCCTTCACTTACAGCCTCTAATAATAAGGCTTGGGCATAGGTATTGAGACGAGAAAATTGCCATTTGATCAATTTAGGCTCAATTTCTGAAATTATTTTATCTTTATTCTTTAAAGCTCCTACGAAAATCTCCTTAGGGAAAATCTCTCCTTGGGAGAAATCGCTCAACTTAAAGACACCTAGAAAGATATCTCTAGGATCGTAATCAATTTTAGCTTGTTCATTAATCAAGCAAGAGTAAAGGGCTTGAACAACCTTCTCTCTTTGATCGTTTCTAGACAAATTATCTGACATTTTAAAACATTCCATCGATTCTAACATCAACTTTACATTTATTTAATTCAATAAAAGAAGAGATATCATCCATAATTTTTTCTTGAATTTCTTTGCAAAGTTGAGTGGCATTTTCATTCTTTCTGACTCTAACTCTAATTCCAATATTGACATCGCCATCTTTGCTTATAGAAACAGCAATATTTTTATCTAAGAGGACATTCACAGTAGAAGAAACCTTCTTCTTATCGTAATTAGTATCAATATTAGGCATTTCTTGAACGACTTCTAAAACGACATCCAAAATAGCTTGGGAGGAAATATAACCGTTTCCTAAGTCCTGATTAGAACCGATTTTTACAAATTTTCTTGTAGCCATATTAATTCAATTCTCTTTCACTTAAATATAACATATTTAAAAGCTTATTTCTTGGGTTTAATTACGAAGTTGGCAATTCTGCCAGGAACGAAGATGAATTTAACAATCTCTTGCCCTTCTAAATATTTAATTAAATCAGGGTTTTCCAAGATAAGCTTCTTAACGTTTTCAGGATTCTTTTCTTCTCTATTAATGGAGATATTACCTCTGTGTTTGCCGTTGAAGGAGACTGAGATTGTAACTGTTTGCTCTTGAGTCTTAGATTCATCGTAAGTAGGCCATTTGACAAAATCGATATAACCTTCGTTTCCTAAGATATTGTACAATTCTTCTCCTAAATGAGGGCAAATAGGGGCGAGTAATTGAGCTAAAGTCGTTAAATACTTAACTGGTAACTTCTTAGATTGATACAAAGCGTTAACAAAAATCATAATTTGACTTACCGCAGTGTTAAATCTGAGATTTTCATAGTCGTTGGTGACTTTTTTAACAGTGTAATTATATAGAGTAATTAAAGAAGGATCTTCTTCTTGAGAATGCAACTTAGTAAATTCAGGCTCAGTATAGAGTCTATACACTCTATTTAAGAATCTGTTAGCTCCTGCTAAGCCTTCATCAGACCAAGGTAAAGATTGATCAATAGGTCCTTTAAACAATTCATAAAGTCTAAGTGAATCCGCACCATATTTTTCTATACATTCATCAGGATTAACTACGTTTCCTAAAGATTTAGACATTTTGACGCCATTTGAGCCTAAAACCATACCTTGATGTCTAAGCATCTTGAAAGGCTCTTTGCAGCTGACTATACCTTGATCATAAAGGAATTTATGCCAAAATCTAGCATAGAGTAAATGTAATACAGCGTGCTCAGCTCCACCTATATAAACATCTACAGGTAACCAGTGTTCAATTAACTTTTTGTCCGCTAACTCTTTATCGTTATTAGGATCTAAATATCTGATGTAATACCATGAAGAGCCAGCCCATTGAGGCATGATATTGGTTTCTCTTTGACCTTTGACACCATCAACATCAACATTTAACCACTCTTTAGCTTTAGAAAGAGGAGGTTTGCCGTTACCTGCAGGAGCGTAATCATCTAATTCAGGTAAATCGACAGGTAAATCTTCATAGGCGACAGGAACATCCTTCCCATTTTCTAAATGAATGATAGGAATAGGTTCACCCCAATATCTTTGTCTAGAGAATAACCAGTCTCTCAGTTTGTAATTAACCTTGCGGCTTCCCTTACCTTTTTCTATCAAATCTTTAGTAATAAGTTCACCAGCCTCGGCATTATTTAAACCATTTGCGTAGGACGAATTGATATGCTTACCATCGCCAGTATACGCTTGCGAAGAAATATCTCCTTCAATAACTTGGATAATAGGTAAATTGTTAGTCTTAGCGAAAGCATAATCTCTCTCATCGTGAGCAGGGACAGCCATAACCGCGCCAGTACCATAAGTTCCAATAACATAACTACCTATATAAATAGGTACGATAGCATCATTGATAGGATTTATAGCGTAATTGCCCGTGAAGACACCTGTTTTAGGCTTATCAGTGGCGGTTCTTTCCACTTCAGATTCATTTTTAGCTTTTTGAATATAATCTTCGACTTCTTTCTTGTGCTCAGAAGTGGTAATTTTGAGTGCTAAAGGATTCTCAGGAGCTAAAACTACGTAAGTACAGCCAAACAATGTATCGACTCTAGTGGTATAGACGTAGAATTTCTCTTCACTATCCTTCACATCAAATTCAATGTTGACACCAGTAGATTTACCAATCCAATTCTTTTGCATGGTCAAAGTTGATTCAGGCCAATCTAAGGTAGGTAAATCATTCAATAATTTTTCAGCGTAGGCGGTAATCTTTAAAACCCATTGTTTCATATCGATTTGAATAACAGGATATCCGCCTCTTTCTGACTTGCCGTTAATTACTTCTTCATTAGCTAAAACAGTACCAAGTTCAGGACAATAATTAACCGGTCTAGAATCCATGTAGGCTAAATTATTCTCATATAATTTTAAAAAGATCCATTGAGTCCATTTAAAATAAGAAGGATCAGAAGTGTGAATTTCTTTACTCCAGTCGACCGATAAACCGCATCTATCCATTTGTCTCTTGAAATTTTGGATATTAGCATCGGTAAAAGGACCAGGGTGCTTGTTATTTTTTATAGCATATTGTTCAGCTGGCAAGCCAAAGGAATCAAAACCCATTGGATGTAAGACATTGAATCCTTGGGCTCTTTTAAATCTAGATAAGGCATCAGTGGCTGAATATCCTTCGATATGTCCCACGTGAAGCCCTTGAGCGGAAGGATAAGGGAACATATCCATAATGTAGAATTTAGGTTTGCTAAAATCATAGACATCGCACTTATATATGCCATCTTCTTTCCATTTCTTTTGCCATTTTTCTTCTATTTCTTTAAAATTATACGCCATAGAAAACACCTCTTTGCTATTTAATATAATAACGTTTAAATTATAAAAATTATAGGTTATTTAGTCAATTTTTAAAAAGAATATGTATAATTAATCTAGGAGGAAATTTTATGTTTATAAACATTCTAGCTGGCGGCTGGTTTGTCGATCCTGGTCAAACCTTTGCCTTCGATTGGTTATCGCTAGTTATTTTAGCTCTTTTGATTCTCGCCATCTTCATAGGTATCAAAGTCGGAGTACTTTCTTCATTGATTTCCCTAGGTTGTTTATTCGGAGCGGGTCTTGTCGCTTATTTGTTATGTAGACCAGTTGGTGAAGGTATAGGAAATATCAATAACATGAGCGGTTCTTTAGCTACTCAAATTGCTAAGTTTTTAGAAAATGAATTTAATTCATTGATTTCAGGTTCCGGAAGTCTAGTTGAACAACTTGCCCAAGTACTAAATGAGTTAGGCGTTCCTCCTAAGATGACTCAAACTATCGTTGATCAAGTTAGCGCTAATCCTGATGCGAGTGAATCTATCGCCGCTATGTGTGCTAACGTTGGTGCTATGACCTCTAGATTTGTCTTCTCTGCTGGGGCTTTCTTAGTAATCTTTATAGTATTGATGCTATTGTTAATTTGGCCTAAAAAATTACTCAAAGGCTTTGTTAAAAAATCCCATATTATCGCCCCTGTTGATAAAACTTTAGGTGCGATTGTCCACTTAGTCATCACTTATTTTGTGATTTCTGCAGTCATCTATTTCTTAGTACCTTTCTCCGCTTCCAACGAAGGTATGAGACAATTCTTAGCTAATACTATTAAATTAGGTGACAATACTCAATACACTATCACTAAAGCATTCTTCGTCGATCATAATATCTTCGGAACTATGCTAGGATACTTAATCCACAATTAGAAAAGTTTTGACTTTAAATAAATTGAATCTTGTTCAGTTAACTCCCTTATAACGCGGCAAGGATTACCTGCTGCAAGGGAGTTTTTTGGTATATCGCGAATTACGACACTTCCCGCTCCAATAACACTTCCTTCTCCAATAGTTACTCCCCCACATATTGTGACATTTGAAGCAATCCAGTTATTGCCTTCTATAACTATTGGAGCGGCGTATTCTTTATCGGTTATTTTACCTTTTTCATTAACGTAGGTATTTCTCTCTTTAGCTAAAAAGGGATGTATAGGAGTAACAATGGAGACATTCGGACCCAAAAAGACGTTATCTCCTATAGTTATAGGACAACTGTCGAGGATAGTTAAATTGAAATTGCAATAAAAATTATTACCTATGTAGGAATATGAACCGTAATCTACTTGCATTGGACCTTGAATGAAGCAGTTCTTTCCATGATGTGGAAATAGTTTATCAATAATCTGACTTCTCTTTTCAAAATCGCTCTCAGGAGTAATATTAAACTGACGGCATAATTCGTGAGCTACTAATCGTCTAGAATATAATTTTTCATCACTACCATCATATATTTTTCCACTTAACATCTTTTCTTCTTCACTCATTTTGGACATAAATAATAGAGCCTCCTCGACCTTTTTTACAATATAAAATTATTAATTATCTATATTATAAAATTTTATTTTGGAAAATATTAAAAAATATTGACAAACTAGGACGCTTTCTAGTATTTTAATAAAGCATGCGTAGCATGTGAATATCCTCTCGTCTTATGAAAGGCTATAAAAGTACCCTAGCTATAAAGGGGAAAGCCTTCCATCCGGAGAGTGAGAATTCACACCTATCCTGCAGAAAGGATTTGTAAGATGTCAAGATACACTGGTTCCACTTGGAAAGTCTCTAGAAGATTGAATTACTCTATTCTCGAATCTGGAGTCGAATTAAAGAAGAGACCTTATGTCCCTGGTCAACATGGTTCTGCCGACCAAAAGATTAAATTATCTGAATACGGCAGACAATTAGCTGAAAAGCAAAAATTAAGAAATACATATGGTGTTTCCGAAAAGCAATTCAGAAGATTGTTCTTATTAGCTAAAGCTGATAAGGAAACTGTTACCGGCTTAGCCTTTATGAGAATTCTTGAATCCAGATTAGATAATTTAGTTTATCGTTTCGGATTTGCAAGAACTAGAAAGCAAGCTAGACAATTAGTTAACCATGGCCACGTCCTCGTAAACGGCAAGAAAGTTGACATTCCTTCCTATTTAGTCAAAGTCGGAGATAAAGTTACTTTATCCGACAACGCTAAGAAATTCGCCTTAGTTGCTGATGCTTTAGAAGCTCAAGTTGCTACTGTCGGATATGTCAGTGTCGACAAAGATAAGAAAGAAGGTACATTCGTTCGTTTACCTGAAAGAAAAGAACTCACTTCTGAAATTAACGAAGCTCAAATCGTTGAATTCTACAACAGAAAGATCTAGTTCACTTCAAGAGCACTTATGTGCTCTTTTTTTATTTATAATAAAAGGCCAAAAAATTTATATAAAAGAGATAAATCTCTTATTTCTTGGCCTTTTTTCCTTTAATTTTATTTGAAGAAGCACTAGTTTTAGATATTTTTTCAAATTCTTCGTTAGTAATCAAACCTCTTTTTAATAAAGACAAATCAGTGGCGCGTTTAGCTTCATCTAATGAATTAAATTCAGTCATAGTTTTACTTTTATCTAATTCCCTTTTAGAAAGCATCATAGTGTAAGACAAATTGTTATCTTCCCAAATCTTTTCAGCTTGATCATGTAGATGTTCTTTCTGCGCCATATCGCTGTAGATTAAGACATCTTTAGGTGCGATATGATAATAAATCAATTTTCTGGCGTCATCTTCTAGATAAGGAGATAATTTTTTCTTTTTAATTTTATGTTTCAAAATATAATTATCAGCCTTAAATGAAAGTGAAATATGTAAAATTACAAATAAGATGAGGCCAAAATAAGTACTAAAGGAAGTCCAACCTTGTCTAAAAAACAAGAAAATACCATTTAAAAAAGAAATAAATCGAGGATCCCACCCAGTATTAACAATAGCATTACCTAATTCTGTCAATCCTGGTATAGGTAAAATCCAATAATATAAAATCAATACAAGTATAAACTCAAATCTGAGGTTGAACAGCATATATAAAGGACCAAAAAAAGTGTAGAACAATGAGTATCCTACATGCTTACGAATTCGATTACCTGCTAAATCAGCAAGAATTACAGTGTCCATTAATATTTTATTCCCTTGTATTCTAAGGCCTTAATAAGAACTTCTTTGTCGCCTTTAAAAGTAAGTGTCTTTAATGCTTCTCTAGGTTCAAGCCACATTAATTGTACAACTTCTTCAACTTGAGGGAGCAAATAAAAAGATGTGGGAGTCGCAACAAAAAAAGTAACCTTCTTCATAATTCCTTTAGATGGAGAATATTCTTCATCACAAGAAAAATTCATATCGACTTCAACATCTAAGCCGGTTTCTTCTTTGATTTCTCTTTTAGTTGTCTCTTCTGGGGTTTCATCTCCTTCTACATGACCCTTAGGTATCGAATAATGCCCTAGAGCCATCTTTTCGATTAAGACTAAACCATCCTTATCAATAATAACCGCACCAAAAGATCTCTCTTTTTTAATTCCCTCTTCTTCCATGATGCGCTTATCCTTTTAAGCCATCTTCTTGACGTTGCATATTTTCAACGACAATATCGTAAATATCTCCTAAAGTATAGGCGTATTCTAAGACTTTCCAAGGAGTATTAGTATGGAAATGAATCTTGATTAATTCATCATCACCAACAGCTAATAAACAGTCACCTTCAATATTTTTAGTAAT
>AUXO014862040.1_pt1 | contig 11568 bp, 10 predicted proteins | sample 768731 | NCBI WGS metagenome assembly AUXO01 (sample SAMN02715735, study PRJNA202380) | gut metagenome | biome: sheep rumen | host: Ovis aries | place: New Zealand: Palmerston North | reverse complement strand
ATAACCGGGGGTTGTCTGTGAGGTGAAAGAAGCAGAAGTTTCCTCTTCTTCCTCGTCCATTGTCAGAACGGCATCACTGACAGTATGGAGCATGACCCCTGCGCCTGTCAGAGAGGGAATCGCCGGAATGACCCCGATTTTCATGGAATCTGGAATATTTCTGACTGGAAATGTGAATAATCCCAGATAATCGGAAACTGTAAGCGTATCAACTGAAATATAGCCACATCCGGCATATTTTGCCGTCATGCCAATTTCCAGATGGACAGGCTCATCAAAAATCATTGCACTTTGTACTGTGCGTGAATCGTCTTGCACAAAATTCAAATCCGGTTTCAATTCCAACCTGACAAACGGAATCGGGAGCTTGCTTTTTGAATAAAAAGTAACATCTGCCTGAAAATGCCGTCCTTTGGTGAGATAATCGGGGGTTTTGAATTCTGCATGAATCTGATTAGAAGCCAGTTTGGCGAGGACTGCCGAAATCAACGGGGCAAGTATCAGAAACGCACAGACCACAACTCCAATGTCTGCATCAAGATAATGGGTGAATACATATGCCATTCCTGCCATCATCAGCAAACCAAAAATCGTTTTCAGCCGTTCCACAAAGACGGCTGTTTTTGACTGCCGTTTCATCATGCCGGAACAGGGAGCGTATCCAGAAGCTGACGAACCAACGCTTCCGGACTGCTGAGAGCGTTTCTGCCTTTGGGAGAAAGCAGAATTCTATGAGCCAATACCGGAACAGCCAATGCCTTGACATCATCTGGAGTGACGAATTTCCGACCGTTCACAAATGCGGATGCTCTCACAGCTTTAAAGCAGGCAATCGAACCACGAGGGCTGACCCCTAAAGCGGTCATATCGCTTTCACGGGTTGCATGAACGAGGGAAATAATATAATTCTTCACATTCTCAGCCACCTGAACTTCATTGACCTGTTGTTGCAGTTGGGTGATTTCCTCTGTCGAAATGACGGCTTCGGAAATATTGGAAATGGGGTTGCCTTCGCCGTTCCTGTCAAGAATGGACATTTCCTCCTGTAAAGAGGGGTAGCCCATGGAAATTTTCATGAAAAATCTGTCCATCTGGGCTTCTGGTAAATGATAAGTACCATATGTTTCAACAGGATTCTGGGTGGCAATGACCATGAAAGGACTTGGCAGTACATGAGTCTGTCCGTCAAGTGAAATCTGGTGTTCTTCCATGATTTCCAGCAAGGCAGACTGTACTTTCGGGCTTGCTCGGTTAATTTCGTCCGCCAGCAGAAAATTACAGATTGCTGCGCCTGCACGGTATTCCAGTGAGCCATCTTTCTGGTTGACAACAGAATAACCAGTAATATCAGACGGCATAATATCAGGGGTCAGCTGAATTCTGTGAAATTCACCGCCGACAGAGCGTGATAATGCTGCTGCGAGCTGAGTTTTCCCGACCCCTGGAACATCTTCTAACAAAACATGACCACCACACAACATGGCAATGATAGTCTGTAGAATGGTTTCATCTTTTCCCACAATGACCTTTGAGGTACTTTGCAGGATTTTCTGAACGTCTTTTTGCATATTGTCCTCCTCAGGTGCGAATGCTGTTGAGCATTTCACACAATATATTATAGCATATTTTGTGAGATTTGTCCAGTGACAAACCAATACAGCGGACTGCACACAGGTGGAATATTTTTGTGAAATTTTCACGATTTTAATTTATCATAGTACAGTACAGCTGCATCAAAAATATTTTTCTGTTTCCACATTTTCTGAACTTCTGATGTCAGACCTTCCGGCGGAGTGCCCGAAATTACGCATTTTTGAGAGCGAACATCCATTAACAGCAATAATTCTGCATTTAGTTCCTGACGTTTTTCCTCTGCAAAGGAATTGAGCTGTTCCTCAACGGAAACGCCTTTTTCAGGTTCGGGGAGTTTTATCATAATCACATCATAACTATGTCCGGTTTCCTTTGCCTTTTCAGCAAGGGCGGTGCGTTCATTGGTCTTGATAGCGTTTGCACGGTCAAAGACATATTCCGGAATCTGTTCGCCGATGGTCAGCAAAATTTCCAGAGCGGATGCATAGTTTCCCTCTACCAGTTCCGGAGTTGCACGGAAAATTTCAGCCGTGGGGTCACGCATATCAGAAGCGCAGACCCCTTGACGGTAAATAAAATCTTTTCCGGTGTCATTGTTGATGAGCACGAGAAAACCGCTGGAATTCTTGCCGTATAACGTCTGATAATAGCCCTTTGCAAATTCTTCAGGGGTTACATTGTCGAGATGTGTCGTAATGACAACGGCGGTATCCATCTGGCGAGAAATGGAAAGCCATTCCAGATAATCATTATATTTTTGGGTGACTTCTTCTGAAAAAAGATGTTCGTCATCAAAAATATGAATATTGCCGTCATTCTGGACGTTCTGAATCCGTTCAGTAATGACAGGGGGAATGGTTTCCCGTTCTTGGGTGGTGGGTTCTTCGTCAGGGACGGAATCGGGGACATTTTCAATGTCCATTTCTTCGGGCTGTAATTCGTCATTTTCTGCGGAAGAATCGGGAGAAACTGACATTTCAGCAGTGTTGATTTGCGGGATTTCTCCGGCACGACTGCAACCCGTCAGCAATACCAGACAAGCCGGAAGTATCAGAAAAATAGGTCGCATTACTCCTCCTTTGAGGGTTTCACGGAAGCATAGACAGTTTCGTTTAAAATGGCAATATTTCCGGCAAAATCAACCTGCAATGCGGATTGACCGTCAATGGTAACCGGAGTCCATGTGCCGTCAGCCGGAATCTGTTGCTGTCTGAAATCATATATCATCATCTGCGGAACACGCAGTGAAAAGAGATATAATTCCGTTGTTGACATATTGGTTGAAAAATGAGGCATAGCAGAAGAAACCATTTCCGGAATGGCAGAAACAGCCTTTGTTTTTGCATTTTGCATAATTTGGGTAATGACTTCACGCTGTCGGGAAGTGCGTTCAAAATCAGCATTTCCCACATAACGGATTCTTGCATAAGAAAGAGCCTGTTTTCCGTTGAGAATCAATTCTCCGCCTTTTTCGAGGAGGTCAGAAACAGGGTCATCCCCCATCAGTTCATTGACTTCATTTTTCAGAATATTATTGATTTCTTCGGCTTCTTCGGGGGTGACTTCAATTTTGACACCACCGAGGGCATCAATGATATTAGCGAACCCTGTAAAGGTCACGCACAAATAATCATCAATCCGGACACTGTAATTTTGTTCGATGGTATCCATCAATAATTCTGCACCGCCGAACGAATACGCAGCATTGAGCTTGTTTCCGCCATAATTCGGAATCTCAACCCATGCATCACGCATGAAAGAAGTCAGATAAACTTCACCAGTTCGGGAATTGATGGTCAGGAGTATCATCGAATCCGAACGACCACGTTCAGAATTCAGGTCTCTGGAATCCGTGCCAATTAAAAGCACACTTCTGGTATGATTGCTATGCAGTGCGCCGGAGGTGACAAGCCTTTCCCCTCTCGGAACTTTTTCAAGCTTGTTAATCAGTGCCAGCGAAATGGCGGAATAAATCGCAAAAATAATGACCGCCAAAACAATAATACTGCGGATAAGCCGACCAAGACAGCCCATTCTTCTCCGTCTGCGAGGGGGAGGGGCTTCACGTTTCTGACGGCGAGGCTGTTGCTGGATGTAATCATCTGACTGTCTTTGTTGGGGACGTTGTGAATGTTGCTGAGGGTGTCGGGGTCTTTGTTGCTGAGATTGCCGAGGTCTTTGCTGTGACTGCTGAGGGGGTCGCTGTTGGTATTGCTGTGAGGGGCGTTGCTGATACTGCTGAGAGGGTCTCTGCTGGTAATTGGTCTGAGGGGTATCATCATAAAATTCGTTGTAATCATCCTCATGATAAATAGGCGGTTCTTCATAATCAGTATATGCAGAATTGGGAATGGTATATTCTTCTGTATCACTGCCGTAATCCTGATGCTGTTCCCTGACACGAGGGAAAGCAGCGGTAGGCGGTTCATTGGATGGACGCTGAACCGGAATAGGGTTATTACGATATCCGGTAACAGAGGGAGGAACAGGGACTTCCGTTTTTCTGCGTGGTCTGGGAAGGTCAGAACCACCGTTTCTGTTTTCTAAATCACTCATTCTATGTGTAATCCTCCTTAATCAATACGGCGAATGCTGACGGCTATCAACGTAATGAGAGAAGCAAGACATTGCAGTAACAGCATTTTGGCTGGTGTTAAACCTACTTGCAATACTGCCTGCATCAAAACAAGCCCCATCCCTAAAAGAATGGTAACGGCTTGCACAAAAACTCCCAGAACTGCCGAACGGCGCACGGATTTTGAGCCGATTATCAATTGTGCCATACCTGAAAAATTTCCTGCACATGCCATGGATGTACTCATATTGTCAACCGATTTGACTTCTGCAAAATATTCAGAATGCATTCTTGCAGGGATAATTTTCAGCATTTCCCTCGGAACGTCGAACCATCTGGAAAGCCTGTCAAGCGTGATAACAGGGTCTACACTGCGGAGAATCAGACAAACATCATGGTCAGCACATTGTTGCATCCAGAATGTAATGTCTTTGTCGGGGACAATTTCAATCAGAAACAATGCTGCCAGATTGCCCGATACAGAAAGATAAATTCCTTCCTGATTCACTCCGATATATTCCGCCTCTCTTGCCAGAGAGGGGAGACCCTCGATATTATGGGAAGTCATCAGTTCACGATTTCCCAACAAGATACGCTGGTTATGAATCCAGCCGGAAAGCCCGATGGAATCTTCATAGACATAATTTTCAACAGCGTATGTTTTCCGGTCATCGCCCTGCAATACTTCCCAAAGTGCCCCTTTGAGTGCGCTTCCTGCGTACCAAGCCAGACTTGCAGCGCATCGGATAGGCTCTTCCATTTTGGAGCTGGTGAACATACGAATTCCGGCGATTTTAATGGAATTCGGGGGGAACAGGGCGGAAGCATCCGTCAGAATGGAATTCGTGTCATAGAAATCTTCAACACTCTGATAACCCAGCATCAACGCTTTGTTTCTTGTCATTTTCCTTGTTGCACGGAATAACGGCAGATTTGCCGTAAATGTAATGGCTGAACAACTGCTGACAGTCGTAAACATGACGAACAACATCAGCCCATAGATGAAAGATTCCGCACGGAGTGCCGTCAATGCGGCTGATGTCGCAAAGGAAAGCACTATCACAAGCGGGGCAGCCAGCCGGCAGAAACGGTCAGCCACATCTGCGGAATAGGTGTAACGGCGGAAATTTACAAGAGAATTGACCTTGTGTATGGTTGCCATGATGGGGAAATCTGTCAGAATTCCTCTTGCAAGGTTATCAGCTCTCTGTTCGTCTTCAATGATATTCATACCAAAGCAGTCATACTGTTTGGAAACAACGTGCAAATTCATCTGTTCACGGCTGATGATGAGCATTTTTCCCATGGTATGCATGAGCAGTGTCAAAACAATGCACGGCAGATAATACGGCACGGAAATTCCAGTAATCGCCACCCTGAAAACGTTAATTACCATCATAAACAGGCTTCCGGTCAAGGAAACGGCTGCGAGGCTGTCCGTGTCTGCCTGCAACTGCAACAGACGGAAAATTCCGTTTTTTACAACTGGAGTACATACCACACATGCGGCAGCTCCTAACAATAATTCTGTGATGGCTTTCACAACGGGATTCATCATTTCCACCCATGCAAAAGGAATCATTAACAGCAAGCTCAGAAACAGCACGATTGCCAGTGAAAACATACGGAAAGAAATGGCACTTCTCAGCTCGTCAATATCAGCACGGATTTCAGAAAAATTACTCAAATCCATGATTTCCTGACGGCGTTTGTTTTCTGCTTCGGCTTCTTCCTTTGTGCGTTTGATTTTGACATCCAGAATGCTGGATTCCTTGCTGTTCTGACCAAGATTCAGGCTAGTTTTTTCGGCTCTGGGAGCTGGTTCAACGTCAACAGGCTGAACCGCATCCAGAGGGCGTGTCATGGTGACAATATCTTTGATGTCAAGTCTCAGGGTTTCTGTTCCGGCAGCAGTCAAAGCAGGTTCATGCTTTTTCTTTTTGCGTTTCTGAATTTTCTTTGCACCGCTGACCTGTGTATAAAGATATTCCCCTTCGGGGCGTTCTCTGGCATAGGTGTAATCTTGCTGGGGCTGTTGTGGTGTACGGGATTTTCCCCTCTTGCGTTTTTTACTTTTCTTGTTGCTTTCAGCGATTTCTCTGGCTCTTGTGGAGTCGCTCATTCTGCGGATTTTGGTGGTATCATCAGAATAGGCGGTATAAGGGGAGGAAGTACGTGGGGGAGCGGGCTGTTCTTCCTGTTCCATGGGGGAGTACTTTTTTTCGGGGGGGGGTTCAGGAGCAGGCTCATCAGTGTTTTTTTTATCATTTCCGTTCAAAATATCATCAATATTCAGGTCGTCTTTATTCATTTATGTAAGGTTCACCTTCTTTGCCGTAGTACTTCATACATGAAAATTCCGGCTGCCACGGATGCATTGAGGGAGGTAATTTTTCCCATCATGGGCAGTCTGACAAGGAAATCACATTTTTCTCTGACAAGCCGGCTCATGCCGTTTCCCTCTGAACCAATCACCAGAGCGACAGCACCGTCAAAACTGGTTTCTGTATAAAGTGTTCCGTCCATATCCGTCCCATAAATCCAGATTCCTTCTTTTTTCAGCTTATCGATTGTTGCCCCAAGATTGGCAACCCTTGCGACAGGAAGCCAGCTTGCAGCCCCTGCGGAGGTTTTATTCACGACAGGGGAGAGGGCTGCACTGCGCCTTTTCGGAATGATAACCCCATCCGCTCCGGCTGTTTCCGCCGTCCGGATGATTGCGCCGAGATTGTGGGGGTCTTCGATTTCGTCGCAGATAATCAAAAAGGGCTTTGTACCTTTTTTCTTTGAAACGTCGAGAAGGTCTTCCAATGTGGCATACTGCGCACATGCACCCACGGCAACAACACCCTGATGCACTCCGCCTTCTGCCATCTGTGAAAGTTTCTGTTCGGTCACGTTCTTGATAACAGCACCGGACTCCTTCGCCAGTGCAATAATTTCACTTAATCCGCCAGATGCGGAACTGATATAAAGGGTATCGATGGCATGACCGCTTTTCAGTGCCTCCCTGACGGGGTTTCTTCCAATGATGATACTGCTGTCATCTTCATACGATTTTTCTTTTCTCAACTTGATTCACACTCACTTTGTATTTGTTTTGTTACTTTTTACAATTTTACGCTATATCATACATTATAACATGGTTACAGAAAAATTACAAGCCCTTTTTTGATACATTGGCAAAAAAATTTCACCGGAATGGTGAAATCCACATAATTTCACGCAAAAATTCAGCGTTTTACTGCTTTATGCTGAAAAATATCCAGAAAATTCCTGCGGAAACTGCCATTCCAAGGAAAAACAGAAACCAATCAGTATGCTTTTTTTGTTTGGGGGCGGATTCACCGAATAATTCTGCCGTTTCTCTTTGGGCGGCTTTTTCCGGAACATCATTCACTTCCGGTCTGACATAGAGGACAGCCCTTTCGAAATAGGCACTGTCAGGGCGGTTGACTTCAATGACTTTTCTGTTGACACCTTTAATCATAAGATTGCTCCTTTCCGGAAAACACTTCCTGTTTTCAGGATGAGCCTTTTTTCCGGAATTATACAGCAAAAAACAAAAAGCCGGCAAAAATACCGGCTTTTGATTCAATTATCATCATATCAATAGCTAGCAGCCTTAGCTTTCAGAAGTGCTTCATGAGCATTCGCATAATTAGAACCGTAGCCCACACCATCTATCTTGTTGACTTTTTCAACACCGATTGTTCCGACAGAATAGTATCCAACATTACTGGTTGCAGCACTATCCGCTAAAACACAAGCCTTTACAATGTACTTGTCAACATAAATGCACCAGTCCTGCTGTTCGGCATTGGAAACAACTCTGTTGACATAATTGACAACTCTTTCAACACATTCATCTCCTGAACCGCCTGCACCATCTGTAACGGAATAAGTAAAACTACCCGATTCTCCAGAATAAGAGATAATAATTTCTGACTTGTCATAGAAAAGACTCTTCTCACCAGCGGTTCTGTCAATAGAAACATACCTCTGAACTGCTGACTGTGCGGCATTGTATACCATTTTAGCATTGGAATTCGCTGTTTTTACACGAGACTTCCAGAAATAAGTTGTCATAGTCGGTGTAAGAATCGCTGTCAAAACAGTGATAATTGCAATGACAACAATCATTTCCGTCAAGGTGAAGCCCTTGACACGCTGTTTTTTATTCAACATTTTCATCAAATCCACCTTTCAATTGCAAAAGTTCAGAATTTATTCACAATTTAAGTATAACACAATTTTCATGAAATGTCAACCTATTTCAGGAATTTTTATTTTTAATGTTTTACACAAAAAAGTGGCATTGAATTTAGTGAATTCGAATAAAATCAGGTATCAATTTCACCTTTGGCGATTTTGAGTGCCTCCTCAAAACTGAGAACTCCAGTATTGCTGTTGACACAAGGAAATGTGCCTACATAATCACTTCCTGCCTCCTTTTGATAGCAAGCTGCAACAGGAACATCCTCTTCAATTTCAACCGCCCATTCAGCATCTTTTATTTTCGGAAAATAAGAATAAACATGGTAGCATAGTCTGTCATTAAACTGGATGTCTCCGCTGGCAGATTTGGAATAAATGCCGGCAGGAATCGGCTTGTCAACATCTTCCTCACGACATGCAACCATAGCAGCATTAAACAAAGTTTTTGCGGAAGCATTCGCAGCGGAAAGTTTCGCCTTCGTGATATATCCCAGCATACTAGGCAGGAGAATGGAAGCCAATACACCAATAATTGCAATCACCACAATCAGTTCTACCAATGTGAAACCCTTGACATGTTTGTTCTTTCTCATAAGAAATACCCCCTCAGTAAAAATCAAAGCAAACTTTCACGAAAACGTTTTCGAAACAATATACCTGTCGCCCCCTTTGTGATTACAATTAGTATAGCACAATGTTCATAATTTGTCAATACTTTTTTTCGAAAAAATTAAAAAATCAAAATTTATCGATAAATTAGTATCGATACAAATTTTCCGATATAAAAATTATCCTGAAAAACAGTTGCCATTCTCTTGTAAGAATGGTATAATAGAAGGGTAGACAAAAGAAATCTTTCAGAGAGATAAAGGAGATACTATGAAACATTATTTACAAAAGATATTCAGTGGATTTTTGACATTGGCGGTTTTGCTGGCTTATGTGGGGTGTTCTTATCATCAGGAAGATGACGGAACAGGGTATTTGTTTACCTGCGAACTTTCAGGAAATCCGGCATGTCTTGACCCACAGTATACGGAAAATTTCAATGCTTTTCCTGTCATGACCAATATGATGGAAGGGCTTTTTCGGCTTGATTCCGAAGGAAATGCTATTCTGGCAGAAGCAGAAGATTATATTGTGTCTGATGACGGTCTGCAATACCGTTTCACCCTCAAAGACAATTGTTACTGGTATGGGGTGGATATGGATTCCGAAAATCCATTGCCTGTCACGGCGGAAGACTATGTTTTTGCATTCCAGAGACTGGTTGACCCTGCTATGCGTTCGCCTTACAGTGAGAAAGTTTCTTTCCTGAAAAATGCGGATAAAATCATTGCAGGGAAAGCAGATGCTCAGTCTTTGGGCGTTTTTGCACTCAATGACAAAACGATTGAATTTGAGCTGGAAAAGCCCAACCCTGAATTTTTCCAGATTCTGGCGCAAAGTTATGCTGTCCCATGCAATGAGCAGTTTTTCCGTTCTTCAAAAGGGCGTTATGGGCTGGACGAGAAGACCATTTTAAGCAACGGCGCATTCTACCTCACAAAATGGAATTATGACCAGTACAGCAACGGAAATTTCATCACCCTGAAAAAGAATAAACTCTACTATGATGCGGATTCCGTCTCTCCCAGCAGTCTGCAATTCAATATTTCCCACAGCAAGACAGAGGCGGAACAGAATTTTGCAAACGGAAATTCTGATGTAATATTAACAGATATTTACCCCAAAGATTATTTTAATTCTACAAAATATACAGTCAAGGAGAGCAGAAATATTACTCTCGGTTTAATTTTTAATCCCAAACACAATTTGTTAAAGAATGACAAACTCCGGCAGGCTCTGGCTTGCAGTATCAACCGGACGGCACTCAATCCGATTGTCAGTGAAGATATTGAGCCGGCTTGTGGGCTGATTGCTCCGGCGGTGACGATGTTGGGGCGGTCTTATCGGGAATTGTATGCAGATGAACCGCTGGCGATGCCTTATGACCCTGTCACGGCTTCCAAGCTTTTTGACAGGGCTTCGGCGGAATTGGGCTTGAATTCTATGAACAGCGTTCAGATTATGGTATCCAGCAATATCCGTGACACAGATGCATTACTGGCAATCTGTCAGGAGTGGCAGAATATTTTCGGCTATTATATCGGGATAGAAACCGTTTCACCAGACGAATATCAGCGGAGACTTTCAGAAGGGGAATATTCTATTGCATTATGGGGCTTTACTCCCGACAGAAACAGCTGTTATGCATCACTGGAAGAATTTGCTTCCAACAGCGATTTATTGGAGTTCCAGAGCAATTATTTTTCCACACTTCTGGATACCCTTTCCACAGCGAACAAAGTCGCCGATTCGGTCAACCTCTATGGAACAGCCGAACAGACCGCCATCAATACCCATGTCTTTATTCCATTATTTTACAAAAACAGCTACCTGATTTATACTTCCGTCAATACCAATATCGATTTCAACCCCTTTTCAGGAGCAATTTTGTTTCGGAATGCTCGACATTTTTCGTGAAGTGACTAAAAATCAAACACGATTTTCGTTATTTTGCACAAATTCCAGAATTTTTATCAAGAAAAATTGAATTACCCCTTGATTTTTTCAAAAAAGTGTAGTATAATAAGACCATACCAGAAAACAGCCATACGGCAGATGGGAGGCAGACACATGAATGATATGGAGTATGATGCACCAGAGACCTTTGTCTTGACAGATGAAGAAGGCGTTGAACATGAGTTCGAGCTCTGGGACATCATAGAAGAGGACGGCAATGTTTATTATGGTCTGATTCCCCATGAAGCAAGTATTGAAGAAGATACAGAGCTGGTCATTCTGAAAGTTGGCAAGGAAAACGGAGAAGAATACCTTGCTACCATTGACAATGATGAGGAATATGACAGAATTGGTAAAATTTTCCTTGACCTTGCATCTGAGGACGGCGAAGAAGAGGAATAATTGCTCACACCTATTGACTGCCTTGTTCGGGTAAATGTAGTTTTTATAATCCTACAACTTTATTACGGGAACTTGATGCTCTGACTGAGGATTGCAGACCTCCCGTTTCCGTCTGTGTGCGGACGGATTCGGACGTTGGGAGCGAGAGACTTTCAGGCGGGTACCCACCTTGCGGAGACGCTAGGTTTTATGTGCTATGTGACGGCAAGGCGGTT
>AUXO015864686.1_pt1 | contig 11569 bp, 8 predicted proteins | sample 768731 | NCBI WGS metagenome assembly AUXO01 (sample SAMN02715735, study PRJNA202380) | gut metagenome | biome: sheep rumen | host: Ovis aries | place: New Zealand: Palmerston North | reverse complement strand
GTTTCTCCTCTTGTTAAAGTAATACTTTCAGGAGTAACTGTTGCAAGTGCAACTGTTCTTAACCAATGTGCATAATATGTCACTGAACCAGTTACCATAGTATTTTCTGTGATTTTTGTACCACCTTCAGCACTTGTATACCATCCATCAAATATATAATTTTCTTTTTCACTTATTGGTAAAGTTCCTATAGTTTCATTTTCCTCTTTTTCTATACTATCTGTGCTTGTTCCACCTTGTGAATCGAAACTAACTGCACACTTTAGTGCATTTACAATTACATTAACTGTTTTAATTTTTCCTGATGCTGTTCCCATAATAGTTATTGTTGTTGTTCCTTTACCCGCTGATGAAACCAATCCGTTTTCATCAACAGTTGCTACTTCAGTATTATTTGATTTAAATGTATATTCTTCTTCTACATTTGTTACGCTTATTGTAGCTGTTTGAGGTTTCTCTAAGGTAATACTTTCAGGAGTAACTGTAGCTAGTGCTATTGATTTTAACCAATGTGCATAATATGTTACCTCTTCCACAACTTCAGTATCACTATTTATCTTTGTTCCGCCAGTTTCTTCAGTATACCATCCATCAAATATATAGTTTTCTTTTTCTGTTGTTGGTAGATTTCCTAAAGCTGTATTTTCTTCTTTTTCAATGTCTTCAACACTAGTTCCTCCTAGTGAATTAAAGTGAACCATAAATTTTAATGCATTTACAGTTACATTAACTGTTCTAGTTTTTTCTGATGTTGTTCCTTTAACAGTAATTGTTGTTGTTCCTTTACCTACTGATGAAACCATTCCACTTTCATCAACAGTTACAACTCCAGTATTATCTGACTTGAATGTGTATTCTTCATCCACATTTGTTACATTTATTTTTGATGATTGACCTCTATTAATAATAATATTTGTTGGAGTAACTGTAGCAAGTGCAATTGACTTTAACCAATGAGCATAATATGTTACGTCTCCTGATACCTTGGTATCACTATTTATCTTAGTTCCACCAGTTGCCTCAGTATACCATCCATCAAATATATAGTTTTCTTTTTCACTTGTTGGTAATGTTCCAATAGATGAATTATAATCTTTTATTATGTCTTCTGGAGTACTTCCACCTTGTCCATCAAATGAAACAGTATATTGCTTTACTTGATAAATTGGGCCTATAGTTGTATCCTCTGTTATATTAAATTTGATATTTTTTGACGTTTCATTATTTGACCATTTTACAAAATTATAATTGTCTAATGTTTTAGCCGTCAAAGATATCTCAGTTTCATATAAATATTTACCAGAAGTAAATGTACTATCAATATTTTCACTATTCTCAAGAGTTAATTCATACTCTTCTCTTTCATATTCATATTCTATATATGATTGCCCATCTGATGTAATTTTTAAAGATTTTAAGGTTGGATCTACAAAACCATACTTATGTTTTATAGCAACTGTTATTTCACTATCAGTTACTCCAAATAAATTTTCCACCTCTTCATCATATGTTCCATCTAGTTTTTTATATTTATGCTTTACTGTATATGGTGCTGCATCACCAACTTCAAAATGAGCTTTAAAAGTTTTATCTCCTGTACTACCTTTATTAATAGTGACTTTAGTACTTAAATCACTACTATCATTTTCACTCCATCCTAAGAATACATATCCTTCTTTAGTTGGATTATTTAATGTAAATGTTTCTGTTTCAACATTGTATGTACTTGGATTATCGCTTACAATGCCATCATCTAATTCATAATTTATATTGTAATTAATAATATTAAATTTAGCAGTTAAATTAATATCATCAGTTAGTGGTTCATCAAAATTATAAACTTGATCACCTATATACCAATTATCAAATATATAACCAGTTTTTTCAGGATTTTTTGGTCTTTCATATGCTGTATTATAATCAACTAATACTGCTTGACTTTCTCCATCTACATCACTATAAACAACCATTTTATCAAGTAAATTAGTATTATTTCTTAATACAATTATTAAACTTGGTGATAATGCATTAATAGCTATAGGTACTATTAACAATAAGAAAGCAAATAATTTAGATAATTTTTTTCTAAATACTATTAGTACAATTAATATTAAAGATGTTATTGCAGTAATAATATAAGTTAAAATATTATCATTAGTTTTGGGATTATTTGTTATTGTTTCTTCATAAGTATTTCCTTCTTCATCTTCTAAATAAAATATTATTTTAACTTCTTGATCTTGTGTTCTTTGATTTATTTGAGTAATACCTTTTTTATATGTCACTATCAATAATACATCCATAGTGTCATTTTCTAATATATACTCATCTTTGTCATAATTGTACTCATAAGTAACATTATCATTATTATTACTATCATCTAATAATACTAATTTATATTTTGTTTTAGATGTATTTTTAATAGTTAATTTATACTTAACATAATCATCCACTTTATGGAAAGTAGTATCAGTTATTAATTTATTATTACTGAAACTTTCTATACTAGCATCTACTCCATCAGATTTACTTTCTATTACAGCATTAGACAATTCAAATGTAGGTTCTGCAGCTAATATTTTTTCAGCATTAAAAGAAGATAATATAAAACTAATTCCAAATATAACTAACAAAAATTTTTTCAAAAAAACATTCTTCATTTACTATCCTCATATTCTAATATAAATTATAACAATTTTTTAATAAAAAAACAAATAAAAATTAACAATTTATTTGCTTTTTTTATAACTTATATAAAGAATATTTTTTGCCTAAATTATGCCATCTAAAAAAATAAACAACCCTATTTTCTATTATTTATCATATCAATAAAAGCCTCTTTCCAAGTGTTAAATATAGCTGAATATTTTAAACTTTCTTTATCATCTTTTCCTTCCAAATATTTTAAGGCTTTTTTATCTAAATAAGGTTTAAATTCATTAAACATTGAATTATCAACTGATAGACCATTACCAAAACCCATATATAGATATTTATATTTTCCTTTATATTCTTCATTATTGCTATTATCCCATGCATCATGCCATTTAGGAAATTGTTTTAAAACATCATCTAAAGAGATGCCATCATCTTCATTTCCATATAACCATCCACTTATTCTATAAATAATAAATTCATTATCTTGTTTCACAATGAATGTTGATCCATCTTCATCACCCATTCTTCCAGGATTAGTTATAAACATAATATTTTCTTCTTTTAATTTTAAGAAATCTTCTTTTTTAATTCTATTTATCTCAATCTCCAGTATATATTCTTTACTTAGTTTTAATAACAATTAATGGAATAAATATTTCATCATCTGTATATCCAGCGTGTTGAGAAACGAATGGTATACTTCCCTCACAAAGAATTGTTTTGTTAGACTTTCCGATTGCTAAGAAGTCTCCTAAAGACTCTCTATATATTTTATTTTCTTCTCCATCACCAAAAAGTTTAGAATCAATAACATCTTTCATTCTATACAAATCAAAATCATGACTAAAATATTTATTAAATAGTCGTTCAAATTGTTTTTTCATTCTGGGTTTGATAAAAAAATTTACAGCTCGTGGCTCAAGTGATGTGTTTCTAAGCAAACACTCTTCTACATCTGGATAATCCTTTAAAAATATATTTTCTACATTTAAATGCCCATGGTCTGCCAATACAAATATAATTGTATCCTTCAATTTTTTACTTAACTCTTCTATCCTATTATTTAAATCATTAACAATCTCTTTTATCTCTTCTTTATCAGAACCAATTTCATGCATCATGTGATCAGGATCTCTATCATAGGCATATATATACTTTTTGCCATCAAGAGCACACAAATACTCTATGTTATTAAACATTTCGTCCAAAGTTAAATATTTATCTTTACCAAAAGGAAGTAAATTATACCCTTTAAAATTCGTTTTCTCATTAATTTCTTCACTGATTGATTTTCTAATCATGTATTTATCATTAAACTCTTTTGCCTCTTGTAATGGAGTTCGAGAAGGATCGCCTTTCTCAGTATTATTAATTACACTAATTATTTTATCAATATCTTTATAATACATATCCCAGCCTAACATTCCACTTTCAACAGGGTTAAGGCCAGTCATTACTGCTGTTGTAGCTGCCACGGTAGTTGCAGGAAATACAGTCGTAATCGCTTTTATTCTATTCTTAATTAGAAATGAATCCTTTTCTAACATTCTATTCATTATATTATAACCCATTCCGTCACACAAAATAGTAACTACATTTTTAGGATTATAATCTTTCAATATTTTATCAACATATTCTAATGTATTATGTTTATAATCCAATCCAAAAAATTTTCTTATTGAACAAGCAAAATTAGTTATGCATTCATTATAATTGTTTCTTACTAGCATTTTTTTACTCCTTTATATTATTAAAATATTCTTTTTCATTTATTTTAAAATAAAAGATGCATACAATTCATCTTTTATTCCCAAACTTGGTTCAAAAGTTCATTATATAGTTGATAATTTGCTAATGCTTCCTTATTTTTCTGTTTATTGCTTCCGCTTCTAGGAGGATGATTAATGTGATATACACAAGAAGATAAAACAGGTATTACATAACACCCATCAGCTATCAATTTAGCTGAAAAATATGCATCTTCCATCCCCCAACCTTTAAATCTAGGATTGAATGGTTTTTCACTTTTAATAAGGCTTTTATTAACAGCCATATTATGTCCTGCAACTACAGTAGAAATATTATATATTTCAACTTGTGAACCAAAACTTAATTCTTTAAAATAATCAGTATCATCTAAAACTGATATTTCTTCACCAATATAAGAACTATCGCATCCTATATGATATTCTTTTCCTTTAGTAATTACCCTACTATCGTCAAAATCAGAACATGTTGGAATTCCTTTAAGTAAATTTTTTTCAATAAGAATATCTGATGTGTTTTCAATGTTTTTTCTCATACAAGTAAATATAGCATTAGGAACTATTTGCATTCTGATATTCATATCGTATATATAATCTTTACTAAGAATAATATCAGAATCCATAAATAGTATCTTATCATACTTACTAATTGCATATCCAACATTTCTAGCGTTGGAAAGTCCCATGTTTTGTCCAAATGATACTATTTCTAATTCATAATCCAATTTATTTCTTACTTTTTCAATATCTGCATTTACATCATTTTTTGATCCATCATTAACTATAATAACTTGTAATTTAGATTTCTCTTCTTTAGTTAAATCTTGTCCTTGTATTGATAACAATGTGTACGATACATCTTGATTATATACAGGAATTATAATACTCATATTATCTATAGAATAATTTTTCTTATTAAAAGGTTTATATGTTAATAAATCATAATTTGTAATAAACTTATAGTATTCCTCTAAATAAGAATAATCATTAGACATATTAGATAATCTTATTTTAATTGAATTACTAACAGAACGTAAATCTAATCCTGTTTTTAAACCATATTGTTTAATTTTACCATTTAAGTTACCAATCTCATCAAATAATTTCTCTTTTGTTCTTTTAATATTAACTTTATGTTCATTAATATTATCATAATGTACAAGATCAAATTTGTCTTCTAATTCTTTACATAATTCATCATTATCAGTAGAAATAATCGTACCATGGAATGTATTAAATAACACTGATACACTCTTAAATAATAATATTGTTATATCATTAATGTAATAATCTTGATTATCATCTAACATTTTTAGAAATGTCTTAATATTTTTATTTTTTATATATATTTGCTTAGTTCTGCCTTCTTTTCTATATTTAATAATATTATTTATTATTTCAATTTGAAAAGAATCATTCAAAGGATAAATATTAAGTCTTCTTTGAATTTTAGGTAAGGATTCGCGTGTAATTAAATAACTAACAATACTTTTGACTTTGCTTTTACCATTTAATATCAGATGTTTCATTTAATACCTCCATTTTTCTAAAACTTATAATCTATATCCTCGAGTCTTATTGAAATATTTTCATCATAAAAAGTTGCATTTTTATCATTTTTTGACACTTCGTTATATGCTTTATATTCACTTGAATTATTCCAATGTCTTTCATCTTTTACAAATAATTCATACTTTTCTTTATCTTCGGGTAAAAATTTATAATGTAACAAATATGTACAAAATAATGCTTTATTATTAACATCAAATGGATAATAATAATGATCATTAACATATGTTTCTTTTCCTGTATAAAACATATATGGTATTTTTTGTAAACTAGGATTTATTCCAAACATTCTACTTCTTGGTCCACCATAAAAACGAACACCATATGGTTTTCTCTCACTAACTTTATATGTACCTTTATCTACATATTTATAATCTTCAAGAGTCCCCTTATATAAACCTTCTTTGCTATATACATCCAACATCATTGTTTTCAAACATTTAGCCTTTTGCTTTTTAACAAATTCATCAAACTTAATTGTTTTATAATCTTTATATATTAATAATTCATCCGCATCAACAGTAATATATCCACGATTAATCCCATAATAATCCATTATTCTTTGTTTCCATCCGCTCATACTATTACAGTTAAATTTATCAGTAATTTTCCAAAAAGATATATTAGCTTTCTTGGAATACTTTTTATATAACTCAGTTGAATTATCTGTTGAATTATTATCAATTAATACATAATTTTTAATACCAAGACTAATATAATGATTCATAAACAAATCGATAAGATTTGAACTATTATTGTAAAAACATATTAATATAGTTCCATTATCAAAATGACCGTCACTTATTTGCTTTAAATTGTTAGTAGCAAACCCATCAATTAATGAATTAAAATAATCATCTGGAAATTCAATACAATTAAATTCTTTTTTACAAAGTTTAATTAAATTCTTTTTAGTAATATCACATATACTAAGATTATTAATAATATTAATTCTATCTTTAATACATTTGTTTTTAATACTTTTTAGTTTTCTAATGTATTTAAATAAATGAGAAAAATCCACATCATCAAACCTCTCCATTTTACCAGTTTGAATATGTGGAGACTTTATACTAAGAAGTCTCTTCATATATGAAGTGATTGATCCATGTGACACTATTAAAACAGTATTATCAGACATATTATTGTTATATACATCAACTAAAAAATTACTTAATCTTTCCTCTATTTCATATTTATTTTCACCATATTGCCCAAATCTAACGAAATAGTCTCCTCCAATTTGTCGTATCCTAGTATTATCTAAATCTTCATTATTTTTAAGCCCAGTATATTTTCCATGATATATCTCATGTAATCTATTTTCAATAATTACTTCACATTTAGGATAATGTTTATAAACTAAATTAGCTGTCTGTATTGTCCTTGGAAATGGTGAAACATACATCTTATCTATTTTATCTGGTAAACCTTTAATAGATTCTTTTACTGTTTCAATTCCTGCTTCTGTTAATACTGAGAAATATATTTCCCTATCAGAAATAATTTCTTTTACATTATCTGTAGCTTCTCCATGTCTTAAAAATATTAAATTCATTTTAAAACCTCCAATAACTCTTTTGTTTTAATTAACCAACTATACTTATCAACAACATATTTATGATTTTTAGAAGCGATTGACTTTCTATTTGCATTAATTGCATTTTTAATTGCTTTCACTATTGAATTAACTTCTGGCTCACATAAAAATCCCCTGTTATTAGAAAGAAGCCTATTATTAATTTTAGTGTTAGTAGCAACTATAGTTAAACCACAGCTCATTGCTTCTAGAATAGTTCCCTGAAGTCCTTCTCCAAATTTAGATGGAGTAACAAAAATATCTGCATTTTTATAATAATCTTCAGTATTAGCAACCACACCAGTGAATATACACTTATCAAAAATTCGCTCCAATCTTTTTCTATCAGGTCCATCGCCAACTATAGTTAGTTTAATATCATATTTATTATACAACTTTTTATATGATTTGATAATCATGTCTATATTTTTTCTACTTATTAATCTACCAACAAATAATAAATTAATAGTACTACTATCTTTATACTCTTTTAAAGAAAACCTATCGCAATCTACTCCGGTAGAAATAACATCTATTCCATTTTTAGCATATTTTCTCCATGATTCTTTAACTTCTTTAGAAATTGCTATTATTTTATCATATGCATATAAAAAACTACCTTGAAAATCATTTTGGCTTCTAGGTATTCCACATAAATATAATACATTTTTACCAATTTTATTTCTTGGAATGAATACAGAATCTAAATTATAATAAGAGAATATTACATCATATTTATCATTATGATCATTTAAATAATCATATAATTTTTGATTATAAAACATTGATTCAACATTCCATCTACATCTATCTTCACCAGGTTCAATATCATAAATGTATTTGACTCTAGAGTCTTGATTAATTTGTATGATATGTATTTGCTCACTATAATTTCTATAAAATTTTTCAAATTGAATAGAATATTTTAATCCTATACTTTTAGGATCAATGGTAAAGAAATAAACTTCATTATTCAATTTTAACATATTAATAGCGTGATCAAATGAGATCATTTCAGCTCCACCAACAAAATATGACGCCCTAGGCTGATTAATAATAATTTTCATTATTTGCTCCTTGAATCAATATATTTGTATACTAAACTTTTTGCTTTATCTAAATTATCTATATGGAATGAGTAATCTTGGCAATATGGCATCCATACTGCCTCATATTGTTCCACTTCTCTCATTGGTATTTGTCCGTTGGCCAGTTGAACTAATCTATCTATTTCAAAAGTTGCTCCTCTATGAGTAACATTGATAGACTGCTTATTATTTTCAAGATCATTTATTATATGCAAAAAACCTTGGGCAATTCTAACTGACCATTCAGCATGATTTTCGCCAAGTTCTAAAATTACACTTCTATCTTGATTTTGACCAAATCGATGGTAAATATTCCCCTCTGCTCTACATTTTTCAAAATCTACCCAACAATTATGCAAGAATTGACCTCTTTCTTCATGAGTTAAACCGTTGAAATCAAAAACCCCTTGGAATAATTCTGTTAATCCAAAGTCTTCTATACATTTACAATTAATACTTTTTTCTTCTAAAGCGTGTTTAATCATTTCTGCTGTTTGATGAGCTCTTTGTTTTGTTGAATATCTAATGATTGTATCTCTAACCGCAACTAAACTGGCTATTTTTGCCGCAGCAGCAGTAGATTCTTTTATTCCACGAGAGATAAGTGGGGTGTCATTTTTTCCGTCAATATAACTATGATCATCATATCCATGTCTTAAAATAATAAAACTATTTTTTTCCATAACTATAACTCCATCATTTTTTTTACTGCAAAAACAACTTCATAAAATATTTGAAGATATTATAATAAAACAAATAACAATTGTCAAGATTTTTTGATCAATCGTGGATTAGGATACATAAATTTATTCATAACCATTTCATAGGGAAATCCACTAAGAAAATATAATGAACTTTCAACGCAATTGCTTGAAGTATATAATGCATCAGTTTTTACTTTTCTATCAAACAACTCAACATGAGCAGAGCCAGTATAATCAAATGGAATAATGCCAGTTTTGTCAGAATAGTCACAAGGGTAACTAAGAACACAATCATTATTATTTTTATCGTTAATAATACAAAATAGATGATTATCTAGCATGAATCTAGGAGTAAAAGAAGACAACCTATAATTTTGCCCATTAATATTATACTGTGGCACTTTAGACTTGTCATACCAGCGATTTTCTTGATTAATCCATGTTAATAATTCTAACTGCCTTTTATAATTACTTTTACTACTAATCAAATCATTTAATTCACTATACCAGACTCCATATTCCAAATTTAATCTTTCCCTAACAGCATTAGCCATATCACCATTCAAAGAGTTATATGGCTTAATATTATTTATAATGGATTGTATTTTAGTTTTACAATTTTCATTTTTTATACGTCTTTTAACACACTTCAAAGCAAGAGCTGCATATCCTTTTAATATTGGATAATCAGTTAATACTTCACATAATTTAATGCATTCTTCAACATTAACGTAGCTTTCATCACATATTATTTTCCTAAATTTGTTTAATAAACTATTAATATTTTCATCAATTAAAACATACTCATCATATATTTTGTTAAAAGTTATATCATCAACGCTACCATACTTATAGCCAGGAAAAGGTGATGAATCAACTTGATAAGTATGCCCATTGTAATCAACAAGCAATACTACGTGTATAGTTGTTACTTCATCTAAATCAAAAGATCTTTTTCTAGCAAGTACACATCTATGATTTTTTCCTATCCTTAATTGTTTTAAATAATCCATAAGAATAAACGATGATGTATAACAATTACCAGTCATTGTAGTTAAATCATTATCAGGATTAGGTTTACCACAAGGATAAATACTCTGTCGAACTATATCGCATAACACTTGTAATTTAGTTTTAAATGATAATTTATTAAAATCCTCATTAAAACCACAGTCATAAAATAAACTATTATTTTTAATAGGCTTTAATTCATTTTGATTGGGTAATAATAAATTCATCAAAACCACCTCGGCTGATTATTATATCAAATTCACAATAAAAAAACCATAATCAATTTTTTTATATATTATTTATCATCCTCATAATAGTAATCATCTTCTTCTAGTCCTTCTTATTCCCAATCTTCATGTATTTTATTATCTTTGTTTTCACCTTTATTATCCATTAAATCAAATAATAATCACCTATTATAATTTCTTTCACCAAATATTTTAGTACCTATTCTAACAATATTACTTCCCTCTTCTATAGCTACCCTATAATCACTACTCATACCCATAGATAATAATTCTAATTTATATTTATCTTTTAATATTTTCATTTCCTTAAATGAACTTCTTATTTTATCTTCATCATCAGTTAAAGGCGCTATACACATAAGACCAAGTAACTTAATATTAGATAAATTATTTGCTTCATTAATTAAATAATCTAAATCGTTAACACTACATCCAGTTTTATTTATATCATTAGATATTTTAACTTCTATTAGAATATTTACTACTTTATTATTCTTAATTGCTTCTTTATTTATTTCTTTAGCTAATTTAATAGAATCAACAGATTCAATTAAATATATATTTCTTTTAACAAGTTCTTTTACTTTATTAGTTTGTAAATGCCCTATCATATGCCATTTAATATCTTGAGGTAACGTGTCCATTTTAGAAACTAATTCTTGAACATAATTCTCCCCAAAATCTCTAACTCCTAAATCATACACTTTCATTATATCTTCATTACTTTTAGTTTTACTAACTGCAACTAATGTAACAGAACCAAGTTCACTTTTTAATTCATCAATAATACCTTTCATATTATCACTTCCCCTACACTAATATTTTAACATAAAAATAGAAACAAAAATGAATAAACAATTAAACATATGCTCTCTTCAGGGGATCCGCTCCCCACACGAATTATCTCTTATACAAAAATTTAAATTCCTTATAAAATAAGGCTTTG
>AUXO010961492.1_pt1 | contig 11569 bp, 8 predicted proteins | sample 768731 | NCBI WGS metagenome assembly AUXO01 (sample SAMN02715735, study PRJNA202380) | gut metagenome | biome: sheep rumen | host: Ovis aries | place: New Zealand: Palmerston North | reverse complement strand
ATTTCAAATTTATTTTGATTTTTCTGGGTACTCTGATATGGCTATTGGTTTAGCAAGATTATTTGGTTTTAATATTCTTGAAAACTTTAACTATCCCTATATTTCAAGGTCAATGACTGAGTTTTGGCACAGATGGCATATATCTTTGTCGTCTTGGTTTAAAGAATATGTGTATATTCCATTGGGGGGAAATAAGCGAGGAATTTTTATTACCATCCGCAATTTGTGTTTTGTTTTTATACTTACAGGTCTTTGGCATGGTGGCAGCTGGAACTTTATTTTATGGGGTATGTGGAATGGTTTTTTTGTTATTATTGAAAAATTGATTTGTCAAAAAAATATTGGAAATAAATGTATAAAAAATTGTCCAAGAATCCTTAAGCATATCTATTGTACTTTGGTTGTTTTGATAGGTTGGAGCTTATTTTATCAAGAAAATTTACAAAAAACATGGCTGAACATACAGAATATGTTTTTATTTATCCCGGAAAAAAAGATGGATATACTCTTTTCACCTTTTTATTATTTTGAAATAAAAGAAATGTTTATTTTTATTATTGCCATTTTATGTTCTACCCCATTATTCAAAAATATGTTAAATTTGAAAAACACCTATATGAATATTGGCGTTGATCTTTGGCTATTATTTGTTTATTTTTTATCCATTGTATCTGTTTCATCGGGTACTTATAACCCATTTATCTATTTTAGATTTTAGGGGGTAGAATGAAAAAAAATATTTTCTTTAAATTTGTATTTCTTTTTATTTTTTTAATTTCCTTAATTTTACCTATATTGCGGATAAATCAATCTGATATTTCAAAAAAGGAAAACAGAACTTTATCCCTATATAAACCTTTGTATGATTCAAAAGAAAAAACTTTTAATTTTGATTATGGAAAGGACTTAGAATCATGGTTAAAAGATAGATTTTTTGCCAGAAATCTATTGATCAGATGGGATAAGTATATCAACTATTATTTATCTTTTAAATATCCCAGATTGGGTACTGTAATTATCGATAAAGAAAAGAAGTTTTTATATGAACATGCAATGGCAGAAGTATATAATCAAAAAAGCGTTCAACGTATTATAGAAAATCTAAATTTATTTGACGAATATTGCCAACAAAGGAATACAAAATTTTATACGGTAATAATTCCACGAAAAGAAATGATTTATCAACCTGATTTTGTTAAGCATGATAAAAATGATGAAATCAAAAAAATGGTCTCAAGGATTTCAACAAAAAGTAAAACAAAACTCATTTTTCCTTTAGACGAAATGATAGCTCAAAAAGAACCAACTTTGTTGTATCATAAAACTGATCACCATTCTACAATGGATGGAACATTTTTAGGATATAATGCATTTATGGAAGAACTTAAAAAAGATTTTCCAGAAATTAAGATATTTTCAAAATCAGATTTTTCCATTACTGAAAATAACAGAGTATGTACCGAGGGAAAAAATAAATATACTCTTGGGGCAACATGTAATCTATCCGGGCTTTCTGATGAAGTATGTGACACTTTTTTGGATGAAAAATATAGATACTATAAACATAAAGATGTACAAAATCTTAAAATAGAAGAACTTAGAACAGATAAATTGGTAAAATATACTTACCGTTATCCAAAAGGAGGTAAGTTAAAAATGATGATTTTTGGAGACTCTTTTGTCCCAAATTTAATGGAGATTTTACCATATTCTTTTCAAGAAACAGTGTATATTCGTCTAAATGGCCCGAAAGGTATTTCAAAAGCGGATCAGCTAAAAATTTATAAATACTATAAAAATGAAATTGAAAAATTTAATCCAGATATTATTGTTATTTATGTTTTTTATAGTCATCTGGGCAAATTTAGAGACCTGATGTCTAGTGAATAATATTACGATTAGGCAAGGATAATTTGCTGATTATTTTCCTGAGGTTTTCAAGATGTTTTGATATAAAATATTTAAATTATTCTTATGCCTTCTTGCATTTTCACCAAAGCTAAAAAGATACAAAAAGAATTCGTTTAAATATTCTTTCATTAAAAAATATTTTTGATCAGAAAGAATCTGTTTTTTTTCTGCCCCATTATTTGATTTTTCCTTGTTGTTTGTCAAAGAAATTTTATAATAGGGTGTTTCGAAAATTTTTTTCCACCACAGGTATCCTAAGGGGAGTCCTAACATTTTCCAAGGTTTTTCTTTATCATAACAAAGAATTTTTATCTGGGTAATTTGAACTTCATGTTCAACTGGTATCTGACTGTAAAATGTCACCCACTTTTCAGGTAATTTCCCTGAGTACAACTTCAACCATTTTTCAAAAAGAGCTTTGTCATTGTATTTTTTTTGTAAGTAACTTTTTCGAAAATTTTTCTTGAAAAAATTGGAACTAAACAAAATGACATTTGTATCTGAAAGGTTATTTACGCTTCTACATAAAAAGGATTTTTTATTAAACTGAGCATTAAAAATATGATTAATATCAGAGAAAATTAAACAGTTATTGGAAAGATACAGAATTTTTTGTGGCCCGTTCCAATTCTTTATAAGATTAAACAGCAAATTTAACTTTGAATGATAACCGGTCATATGATAGGGGATAATTTCAAGATTATTACCCCAAATGGATAATTTTTTTTGAATACGATAACTTAATTTTATAGATGAGTATAAGTATACTTTTATGCCCATTTTTATAATATCGGAAAGAACAACCCACATTTGGGGTAATTCCTTTTCTTTGTTTAAAATCAGTAAAACGCAATGATTTTTATTCTGTATGGCAGGCTGTTCAATTGAATTTCTCTGAACATGAGTAAACGATTTTGATAAAATGAAAAGAGTTTTTGGGGTCCGCTCTATTGCACACGCAAAATCGATGTCCTCGTGCTTAGTTATAATTGGCTCTGAATGAAATATATTTTTTTTCATTAAAAATGTTCTATTAAAAAGAGAAGTTTTTTCGGCAAGGTTATCTGCTAAGAATTCTGGAAAATTATTTGTGGTTATTAATTGATCCATTTTTTCTAATGGAATATATACCTTTTCATCAACGATTTCTCTATTATGAACAAAAATACCCTTTGTTTTTACAATATCAGCTTGCGTTACTTCTGCAACAGTGGATAATTTTTTTAAAGCATCCTTTTCTAACCAATCTCCCGGGGTAAAAAAGTATATATATTTACCACTGGCTGCACATTGACCAAGATTCCATGCTCTATTTAAATTCCAATTTTTACAATGAATCAGTTTTATCCGGGGATCCGTTTTTATGTTCTGAGGCAATATATTGTATTTTTTATAAACCAAGATAATTTCTAAATCATACAAATCTCCGTTTAAAATACTTTCCAGGCTGATTTCCCAACCTGTATTGGCTTTTTCAATAGGGATAATTACAGAAACTAAAGGATTTATATCCCCTTTCCTTAAAACAGCCAAAGAAGATCTTGTTCTTGTTTTTAGCAACTGTTTCACAACTTTTTGGAAATGTTCTGCAATCACATCTGAAGAATAGTTTTTTAAAATAGTTTTTCGTGCTTTTTCAAAATCAAAATCGAATGTGATAGCCCCCTTTTTAAAAGAATTTATTTGTGAATTCCAATCCTCTGGATTCTTTATAATAAATTGAGCAGGAAAATTCAATTCTTGGGCCAATTCCAGATAAACAGGCATATCAGACACCATACAAGGTACACCTAAATAGAGGGCTTTCAGCATGCGACAATGTGTCTTTGACAGGGTTTCCTCCTTTTTTTCTTGTGGAATAATCACCAGATCATGTTTTTGAATTTGCTTATCTATTGTATGTACATCATAAATGATATCCGCTTTCTTATCAGAAATCTTTGTTACATTTTGAATTTTCCATTTCTTTAAAATGTAATTATTTTGAGAATAACCATACCAAACAACTTTTTTGTGACCAAGACGCTTTTTTAAGGGTAAATTCAAATTCTGAATATCCAGCATGTTTTTTATTATCTTGACATTTGAATGGTACCTTGAGCAAATATCTGCCAGATAAGAAGTACTAACAATGATCATATCAAAGTACTTCAATATTTTTACCATTTCTAAGGAATAGTCATCCAAATCCAAAATTATCGGTATATCTAAAGATCGCGCCTGATAAATTAGATCTTGTATATCTTTACGTAAAGGGGTTTTTTGAAAGACAATTGCATCATAACCCGCCAAATTATAATCATTTATAGAACAATGCCATCCCCTTTTTATCAGGGCCTCCATCAATTTTATAACACGAATGCGTGTTGAACCTCGTTTTTCATCTCCAAAAGTAATAAAATTTATCTTCATTTATCTTCCTTTTGTATGTCAAAAGCGTGCGTTCTAAAAAAGAAATTTTGACTATCTATTCGAGCGTTTGGAAATGAAATCTCATCGGGCTTAATCCCATTTTTCCATAATACATAAGATAAAGATAATTGGTCACGTTTGGAATAATTCTTAACCATGTACCACCACTCTTCCATTATCTTTTTTACTTTTTTTTCATGATGTCTTCTGATTAAAATATTGGCTTCGTTCATCCCATAGTTATGGGGCATATTGTGTTCGATTAAAAATTCCATGACCTTAAAAAGAATATCGTAATCATCTTTTTTAGAGCGTAAAACACGTTGACATTCTTCATAGATACATGTTCTTGAAAAATGTTTCGGAAAAAGCATTCCTTTATCTATGTTTTCTGTAATGGTAAAAATTTTAGGTGTTAAAATGTTAATATTGGCATCCACCCAAATGCTCAAATTGTATTGAGGAAAAATCTTATGTGGCATAATCTTATACCATCGAATATTCCTAGGATTATCCAAGTAAAGAAAATTCATTGGCTTTATTTGCCAAATTCCAACATTTTTTTGTTGAATAAGTTCTTTATCATCCGTAAAGCAAATGTAATCGTAATTTTCATTAAAACAATTATGTTGAATCAGTTGGTCGTATCCGCTTGTAAAACAAGTATAAACAACACCTTTTTTTAGTGAAGAGGCGTTTAAAATATGGATCGGGGATACAACTTTCATTAATAAATTCTCTTTTTTTAATACAATCCTTAGTCAAACTATACCCTTTTCTTAAGCTTGTCAATAAAAAACTTTAATACACAGTTAAACACAAATCGTTCATAAAATTTAGATCTTTTTGCCACATTCATCCAGTATTTTGAATAAGGACATTTGGGGGATCTCCACGGACTATATTTGTAATTTAGAATAGGAGGAATTCTTTTAATATCAGAGTTATTTCCATTCCTTACAAATTTACACAAATTTTTAGGATAATAATAAATCTTATTTTTATTAAATAAATCAATTGTGTTTTTATTTTGAAATATTGTTGTTCTAAATAACATAAAATCTGTACATAAGTCTTTGTTGTCTTTAAATAAAGATAAATTCTTCTTTTGGGGAATCTTTAAAAGTTCTGTCATATCTGTATTTATTAAAATGTTGTTGTTTATATAGAAAAATATTTTGTATCCTTTGATGGATTGATCAATCTCAGAAAACACTTCTTTAAAATTATTTTTTATTTTTTTCAAGCATGTTATACGCACATTAAAAAGCGAATATCTTGATAACAGTTTATTTATTTTTAATGTATTCCCACAATAAAAAAGATAAATATCATAAAAATAATCTTTATTTGAATTCTCAATTATTGATTGGATAGTAACAAACGATAAAGGGAAATTCATCTTATTCGCAATAAGGATAATGGGTATAATTTTTTCTCTTTTATAGAAAAAATATTTTTTGAATCTATCCGAACACGTATTTTCTATTAATAACTTTGGATATCTTGACGGAATTTTTGTGTTTCCCCAAAATTTGGGAATCAACCGTTTTTGATAAAAAGAACGCAAAATTCCACGATAAGGTTCTGGTAAATTCATACTTCTGTTCATTTTTAATAGGGAGGTTTCAAAAAAAGCTTTTTTATATTTTATGAATAATCCTTCTCCTTCTAAAAAATAATATAAATGATAAATTGTTTTAATAGCATCTAAAGCAGATAAATTATGAGAAATAGAAAATTTATTGTTAACACGATAGTAAATCAAGCGCTCATCCACAAAGGAAATTCTCTTGGCTCGTAAAAGGGCTGTTTTATTAAAATAGACATCTGTAAAGCTTTGCACACAAGCAAAGTGTAATGAATTTTTATGAATAAAATCTGATTTGTACATTTGATTCCAGACAAAACTTGGGATAATATCAAAGCGTTTTGGTGTCATTGAAAATACTTTTTTATAAGGTAAAAGACTTCTATTAATATCCCTGTCTGTATTTTCTATTTTTTCATTTAATTCATCATAAAAATAAAATCCACAAAAGGTGATATCTGTATCCTCTGATTTAGCTTGTTTATATAATTTTTCTAAAAAAAGCGGAGAGAAGTAATCATCGCCATCTAAAATAATAACATAAGTACCTTTTATCAATTTTAAAGCATAATTTCTTGCATAATTTACTCCCCTGTTTTTTTTAAAAGCAATGACGCTTATTCGCAAATCTTTTTTTTCATATTCTTTTAAGATATCAAGGGTATGATCTGATGAGGCATCATCTATGCATATAATTTCAGTTTCTTTTACTGTTTGATTCAAGATTGATTCTAAACATTTTCTAATGTATTTTTCACAATTATAAAATGTAATAATTACAGAAATACTTGGTTTCATTTTTCCTCATTTGTTTTGCTTAATTGACAAATATAGTATGCATGTTTTTGTCCTGAATATTTGTCATGCATATTTGTTTCTATTTCTTTACAAGGATCAGCTATTTCTAAATCAAATTTTTTTAGTTCAAAAATAACAGATTCTTTTAATGAAAGATTTTCTTTATGTTTTAAGTTGTCATAATTTTGAATTTTCTGATTTTTAATGTTCATTTCACTGTAATCATAGGATGAAATTAAATATGTTTTTTCTGGATCTATTTTTTTCTTGACCTCTAAAAGGACTTCATCAGAAAAAAGCATTTGTCCTGTTTTGGAAAAAATAAACGGATTGATTTTTAAATAGGATACATTTGGATTTTGAAAAGGTAAAACAATCCCACACCCTTCTGATACAAAAACAACAGCATTGTCGGGGAGACTTATGTCCTGAACCCATAACAGCTTATCATTTACAGGAATTCGTATTAATTTTTTTTCTTTACTTTTTTGAAAATTTGGAAATAAAAGGATAAGCAAACATAAAAAAATGGGTAAAATAACCAGTAAATTTTTTCTTTTTTCTGCTAAATTTTTTAAAAAAATTCTCGGGAAAATTTTCTTTATTAAGTAAACAATCTTAAGATAAATTATAATGCATACAATTCCAATAAAACCTAAAATAGGGGCATAATACCTGGGGGTTCCAAACAGAAATCCCCACAAAATATATGATCCGAATAAGAAAAATAAAATAAAATCACAATATCTTATATTTATCTTAAATATTTTTTTAAAGTCTTCCTTATTTACAAAAGGAATCATAAATAAATTTATAAAAAATATCCCTCCTAAAATTTTTAATCGGACATCTGATTGATTTTTTAAAAAAGAAAAGAATTTATTTGGACTTTTAAAGGACAAAGAAGAAAAATCAGAGTTGAACACATCTGGTAGCTTGATAAGAGGAGACTTAAACAACCAATTAAAATATGGGAAAAACGGATTGGAGAAAGTTTTATATAACTTATACATCCAATAGCCATCACTTAAGAAAAAACCAACACAGTTTCCAAGGCAAAAATAGATGAAAGATTTTAATGGAAAGATAAATTGTTTTGAAAAAAAGAGCAATGAAAGACCAAGAGGAATAGCAAAAATAATACTTGTGTATTTAAAGCCCACGCATGCCCCTGACAGGATTCCAGCCCAAAATAACGAAGCAAAAGATTTTTTTCCAAAGGATCTAAAAAGAATATAAATAGAGATTAAAAATAAATCTGCCAAAAATAAATCATGCGAATGCCATCCCAGGCATCTTAGAACTAATTCGATGCCTGCTGCAGTTACAACACATAAGAAGGGGAATAATTTGCAGCTAAAATCTTTAAAAATTAAAAAGCTTATTTTATAAATCATAAAAAGAAATAACGCATAGCTAAATCCCATACAAAATGTAATGCATGCAGGATAGTTATTCAAATATTTTATGGCTAAAAAATAGGGGATATCTAAAATTGGATTAAAGTAAGATTGTATTCCTGCCGGCATTAAATCTTTTCCAATTCTACTTGTTAAAAAAGCCCAAGGTGCGTAGATATGATAGTTCCGTGTATCATACATACGTTCTATACCATAGTATAAGCTCAAAGTTCCCGAAAGACACATCAAAATAAAAAATATTATAAAATCTTTAAAATATTTTTTCATTCTCTTCTTAATCCAGTTTTATTTTACAAATGTAATACTTATTTTGCCCTATTTTTTCTATATACTCGCAGTCTTCAATTTCCGTATCTGTCATACCATAATTTTTCTTTAATTCATTAAAAATCAATTTCCTTCTTTGAGAGATTTGATCATTTTTTGTTGATTTATTAGAAAGAGGAGGGTAGGTTGTCAGAAAATAAATCTGATCTCTGTGTGCATCCATAATAGAACGTAAATTTGCATATCCCTTATCAGAAAGTATTTGGATTTTTTGTTGTAAAAAACGTAATTCCGGAAAATAAACATAGCGTACGTTCGGATTTTGAAAAGGAATTAGAAAGCCTGTTGATGGAAAAACAATAACGATGGAATCATCAGGAATATTAAGATTTTTTACTTGTAGAACTTTTTGAGCGATAGGGACACGCCTAGTAAACTTTTTATGGGTCAAATCAATGCCAAATACTAAGAAAAAGGATACAATTATTGCCACAGAAAGTGCAATAGTTTTTTTTATCTTCAGAGGGGAATATTGTAAAAGAATGTGAACAAATTTATATGAATAGGCGATAACTAATATTCCGGATAATGCTGCTGTCGCACAAGAATATCTAAGTTCAGTGAAAAACTTTATCAGTAATATCATTGAAAAAAAACAAAAAATTAATAGGAAGTCAGCATAATTTAAGTTAATTCCACTTTCTTCTTCTATTTTTTTATAATCCGTTTTCAGAGATAAAAATAAGATATTTAAAATAAAAATAATATAAATAAGCATAAACCGATAATCACAGGTCTTTTGAAATGGTAGTTTCCATACATCCGAAGCTTTTACATAGTGAAACGAATTTGCATCTTCCACTTGAACTTTTATTTGTGGATTAATCCATGCATTTGGAAAAAATTCACTGAATTGAGGCATAATAGGATTACCAAAAGTTATGTATAATTTATACATCCAAAAACCATTTGTCAGTAAAAATCCAATTATACCACCTATAATAAAAAAAATCAGTACCCTTTTAAAATTATTGAATATCTTATGCTGTATAATTAAGGCGATGAGTACAGCTACAGCTGCGGGAGCATAGATATATTTAAATCCTACAACACATCCTAAGACAAGGCCGGCAATAAAAATAAAGGAAAAATTTTGTTTCTTTTCCAAGAATTTCAAAATAAAATAAATTCCTAAAAGAATAAAAAATGCTTCCAATATGTCATGGGATTGACGACCAATGCTTAGTATTGTATAAAGGGCGCTGCCACCAACGATTGTACTTAAAACAGAAAAGAAAAAGCTTTGCTTACAAGATTTAAAAATAACTTGCGAAATTTGAAAAATCATAAATAATAAAAGGCCATAACTCATCCCAAACAGGATAGCAGTTAAGTATGGAAAATTATTTAAATATTTTATAGCAAAGTAATACAATAAGTCTAACACAGGATTATAGTAAGTCATGATACTGGCCGGCATAATATCTAAATTTATTCGATTATTTAACAGGGCGTAGGGATTGTACAGGTGATAATTTGCGGTGTCCCAATCCCAGTCGAAACCCAAATAAATGCTCAATCCCCCAGCAATCAGTAAAAATAGCAGCAAAATTGTTATATTCAAAAAAAAATTTTTATTCAAAAACATCAGCTCTTCCTCTGTAACTTTTTGAATAAATTTATGTGAATTAAGCCAAAAGAAAACATTAAAATGAATAAAATCCAATACATCACATCTAATAATAATGTAATCATATTAAATTGATGAAAATTGTTTAATCCCCATGTCAAAACAAAAAAGCTTAAGCCGAAAAAAATTAATAATAGACATAAAATGCAAATAGATAAAAGAACTTCTTCTTTTAATAAAAAGAGTTTTTGAGTTATTTTTAAAGCAACATCTTTGGGGTGAACACTGTACAAAAAAGTTGAAAAAATATAAGATTGTACCCCTAAAAGCATTACCCCCAATAAAATCAATTTAGAATGATAATCCAAAATAACAATATTCTTAATGTGTAAGGGACCAAAAATCATCGAGACTAATTCCAATCCTGCAGAAAATATAATCATGCTCAGGCCAACATATTCGAATAATTTTGGAGCCTCTGACAGGATAAAAAGAAGGTGACGCATACCATCACGCCAGGTTTTTAGGTGAGGGCGTGTCGTACGTTTGTCTATCCGTAATCCTGCAGGAATTTCTTTTATCTTGGCTTTATTCTTTAAAGCTTTTATCAATAATTCACTGGCAAATTCCATGCCGGATGAACACACGTCCCATTGCAAATAAGTCTCTTTTTTTAAAATTCTGAATCCCGAATTACAGTCACAGAGATGGCCGCCAAATAAGAAATTTATGATTTTTGTCAAAATAGGGGTTCCAATGTATCGATGCAAAAAAGGCATAGCTCCTTTTTCGATTTTCCCATTCAAGCGGCTGGCAACAACCATGTCCAGTTGATGATGAATTATTTCTTGATACATTTTTGGCAAAAATTCCAAGGGATAGGACCCATCAGCATCTGCAAAAGCAATATACTTCCCCGTCGCACATTCGAACCCTTTTTTTAAGGCTTCCCCATAACCTTTTTGTTGAACATGCACAATCTTACATCCCATTTGTTTTGCTATCTTTACTGAATTATCGGTTGAACCATTATCGGCGACAATAATTTCCGTTTGAGATGGTATTTTCTGTAGAACAGATTTCAGCTCTTGAATAACAATTCCAATTGTTTTTTCTTCGTTCAGGCAGGGAAAAACAAAAGACAGTTCCATCATAGTGTCTCCACTCATTTAATAGCATCTGCTAATAGCATCTGCCATCATCAGAATAAAAATCAGTCATGCAGCATTTACCATCAGAATCCAAAAAGGCCCCCGGCTTACAGCATTTTGCCTCGGCAGAGGAAAAGCCAAATTTCAGCTGAGATTTTCCCTGAGGTGTTTGATGGCGCCCCATTGATAAAAGTGAGCAACACAGCGTGAATAACATAAATATGACATATCTTCTGACTTTTTTTACCATTTTATCTCTCCTTTATAATAGGTACCATTTACCATCTGCCCCTTTGTGTACACTTCGTGTGACATCAACTTCCCCATCAGGACAGCCACTATCACATTTTTGTTTTTCTTCATTCCATTCTTGTCCTATTGGACAACA
>AUXO015384784.1_pt1 | contig 11572 bp, 9 predicted proteins | sample 768731 | NCBI WGS metagenome assembly AUXO01 (sample SAMN02715735, study PRJNA202380) | gut metagenome | biome: sheep rumen | host: Ovis aries | place: New Zealand: Palmerston North | reverse complement strand
GTCATCATGGCCTTTTCCATATTCTGCACAGATACGAACTCGTGCGGACCGTGGAAATTGAGGCCGCCTGCAAAAATGTTGGGGCAGGGGAGTCCCATGAACGACAGCTGGGCACCGTCCGTACCGCCTCTGATAGGAATCACCCTGCAGCAGCCGCATGTCTTTTCAATAGCCCTTTTTGCAATGTCTATAACGTGCGGTTTGTCGCGCAGCTGGCACTCCATGTTGTAATAAGTGTCATTTATTTCCACCAATACCGTGCCTTGACCGTATTTGTCGTTTATGCGCTCCGCGATGTCCAGCAAGACCTTCTTGCGCATCTCGAACATTTGCCGGTTGTGGTCACGTATTATATAGCTGAGATGTGCCTCCTCTACGCCGCCGTTGATACTCATCAGGTGAAAGAATCCTTGATAGCCGTCGGTCTTTTCAGGTACTTCGTTCTCGGGCATCTGCTGGGCAAACTCCGAGGCAATCAGTATGGCATTTCGCATCTTGCCTTTAGCATATCCGGGGTGAACGCTCACTCCCTTTATCAATACTTTGGCACTGGCTGCATTGAAGTTCTCGTATTCCAGTTCGCCGGACTCGCTCCCATCCATGGTGTATGCCCATTCGCAGCCGAAATGCCTTACGTCGAACAGGTGTGCACCGGCACCGATTTCTTCGTCGGGATTAAAGGCGACCCGTATCTTGCCATGTCTGATTCCGGGATGCGACATGAGGTATTCCATTGCCGTTACGATTTCGGCAATGCCGGCTTTGTCGTCTGCTCCAAGTAATGTGTGTCCGTCAGTGACAATCAGGTCTTCGCCGACGTGCTGCAGCAGTTCGGGGAACTGGCGTACACTGGTAACTATGTCACCTTTAACGGGGTCTTCAGACAGCACGATATCTTTGCCGTCGTAGTTCTCGATCATTCGTGGGTGTATGTCCTTGCCGCTGCAGTCTGGACTCGTGTCCATGTGAGCAATGAAGCCGATGACAGGTACGCCGGCGGTGTTGGCAGGCAGCGTCGCGTATACATATCCGTGTCCGTCCATTGTCACTTCGTCCATGCCTATGGCTTTCAGCTCGTCGTACAGATATCGTGCCAGGACCAGCTGCTTGTCCGTGCTGGGGCATGTCCCTTCGTTATTCTCGCTTGACTGGGTGTCATAGCTTACATACTTGAGAAATCTGTCAATCAGTTCCTTGTTCATCGTCAGGTTGTGTTGTAGTTGTTTTTCTGTCAGCCGCAAATATAGCATATTTTCATCGTTCGGCAAAATACTTTTGTCAGATTGAATTGTTTTTCGTACCTTTGTCATTGCATGATAGACCGACTTACGAAAGACAAGATTATGGAGGCTGCCGAAATCGTAGACGTGGTTTCGGACTTTGTCACCCTGAAGAAGTCAGGTGCCAATTTCAAGGGCCTATGTCCTTTCCACGATGACCGTACTCCAAGTTTTATGGTATCGCCCTCAAAGAACTATTGCAAGTGCTTTGCCTGCGGAAAGGGTGGTAATCCGGTCGGCTTTATCATGGAACACGAACAGTTGTCCTATCCCGAAGCCTTGCGCTATCTTGCAAGGAAATACGGTATACCAGTACAGGAACGCGAACTAACACCCGAGGAGAAAGCCGCAGAGACGGAACGTGACAGCATGTTTATCCTAAACGAGTGGGCCATGAAATGGTTCCAGGAGCAGATGTACGAGACTCCTGACGGTCGTGCTGTAGGGTTGGCTTATTTCCGTCAGCGCGGATTCAGGGACGACATTGTGCGCAAGTTCCAGTTGGGCTTCTGCCCGAAAGGCAAGGACACCATGACACAGGCGGCATTGAAGGCCGGCTATCGTGAGCAATTCCTGCTCTCTACCGGACTTTCCGTAAAGCGCGACGACGGTACCATGTACGACCGTTACTGGGGGCGGGTGATGTTCCCGTGGCATACGGTAGGAGGCAAGGTCGCAGGTTTTGGCGGACGCGTACTGGATGCGGCCACCAAGGGCGTGGCAGTAAAGTACCAGAACTCTCCGGAATCCTGTGTCTACAGCAAGCGCAAGGAGCTGTACGGCCTGTTTCAGGCCAAGCATGCAATCAACAAGCAGGACCTTGTCTATATGGTAGAAGGATATACAGACGTCCTCTCAATGCATCAGTGCGGCATAGAAAATGTAGTAGCCAACAGTGGAACGGCACTTACCAGGGAACAGATTCGCCTGTTGCACCGTTTCACAGACAACATAACACTGCTGTACGACGGGGATGATGCAGGAATCCATGCGGCACAACGAGGAACAGATATGCTTTTGGCAGAGGGCATGAATGTGCGCATACTGCTTCTGCCCGATGGAGACGACCCGGACAGCTTTGCACGCAAGCACAATGTCAAAGAGTTTCGCGACTATGTCATGCAGCACGAGGTAGATTTTATCCGCTTCAAGACAGAACTTCTGATGGAAAAGTCTAAGGACGATCCTCGCAGGCTCAGTGAACTGGTCAATGATATCGTCCTCAGTATAGCCGTCATTCCAGACGAGATAACACGTACGTTCTACATCACACAGGCTGCGCAGACCCTACAAATGGACGAAGCCATGATACAGCGTGCCGTTTCGCGCCAGATAGTCAAGTTGCGCGACGAGGAGCACAAACGCCGGATGACAGGCGGACAGAGGTCAGAGGGTGTTGACATCCCTGAAAACACAGGCACGGAATCTGTGGACACAGCCATGCCAGGTCCTGCTTCCGATCCTTCGGACGATGTCGTCACTCCGAATCCGGAGACTGCAATGTCAAGCCCGGTCGCAGTGCCGACAAGCGGAGTAGAAATGCTGCTCGCCCAGTTAATCGTACGCTATGGCGAGCGTAAGATATGTGAGGTAGAGGATGACGAAGGCGTCAGCCGTCAGTTGTCCGTGGCCGAATACATATCCATTTCGCTGACTCTTGACGGAATAGCGTTGCGCAATGCAAATGCATCGCTCATCCTTGATGAGGCGATGAAGCATGTCAAGGAGGATGACTTCGTTGCAGAACGCTATTTCTTGGGTCATGAGAACTTAGGGCTGTCACAGCTGGCATCGCGTCTTTGCCTGGACCGGGAGCAACTCAGTATCTATCATGGCAAGGACCATACACGTGACGAGGACCGCCTGTTGGAAATCACGACTCATATCCTTGCAGATCTCAAGCTGGCGATAGTCCGTGGCGACATAAAGGATATTATGAAGAGGATGAAGGATGCAGCACTCTCCAAGGAGCAGCACATGGAACTGCTCCGCCGTTTCAAGGAACTGAAAGAGGCTGAGGCACGACTTGCCAAGGACGCAGGCGACCGTGTTTTATAGTTGTCAGACTCCACGTTGTGAGGATTTAATAGAAAACCAGCCCCTCGGGACAAGTCCTGAGGGGCTGATTATATATACAAGGAGAAAGTCCGGTTTACTATTTGATGAGGCTAAGAAATTCCTCACGTGTCTTAGCCTGGTTAAAAGCACCGGAGAAATCGCTGGTAGTGGTGATGCTGCCTTGCTTCTGCACTCCACGCATTTGCATGCACATGTGTTGTGCTTCAACGACAACCATTACACCCATTGGATGCAGGGCTTCCTGAATAGCTTCACGTATCTGTTTCGTCATGCGCTCCTGTATCTGCAGGCGTCTACTGAACACATCTACCACACGTGCCAGCTTGCTCAGACCGGTAACCTCGCCATTGGGGATGTAGGCGATATGCACTGTCCCATAGAACGGTAGCATATGGTGCTCGCACAAGGAATAAAAGTTGATATCCTTGACGATAACCATCTGGTTGTAGCCGTCTTCGTGAAACTTGGCACTGTTAAGAATCTCCACGGGATCCTGGGTATAACCGCTGGTCAGGAATTGCATGGCACGTGCCACGCGCAGTGGAGTCTTTACAAGGCCTTCACGTTCAGAATCTTCGCCAAGCAGCTGCAGAATCCGGTGTACCGACGATTGAATCTCCTTCAGCGCCGACTCTGGCAGAGTCAGACTGTTCTTCTCTGTCTTCTGATTCATTCTTGATCTTCTCGTCTTCGTAGAGGTTAATTACGCTCTTTATGATGGTGGCCTTTGGAAATCTTCCGCTCCGACGCATCTGCTTCAACACTTCTTCTGCATCCTCGCGCTTCTGGAAATCACCGATGCGACAAGTCCAGTGTGGAGACTTGAAGTGTGTATATACGGTATGTTCGCTATACCATATCCTGGCGCGATTGCCCAGGGTCTGTGCCTCGATTTTGTCGTTGTGCGTATTACCTCCAGTAAACACTTGAATGCGCCATCCATCAATGCGAATACGCTTGCGCGGGACTCTGTTCTGAGCCTCAATGGTGGCACCGGCTGCAAATATCAGAGCCAGTGCCATTATGATGCTGTGGATGAATGTGTGCTTCATCGTACTGAAAGAATTATTTCCAGGCGTCTATGATAGCCTTGAAGTCGGCAGCCTTCAGTGAGGCTCCGCCAATCAACCCGCCGTCGATATCTTCCTTACCGAACAACTCGGGTGCATTGCTGCCCTTGCATGAGCCGCCATACAGGATGGATGTCTCGTCTGCAACTTCCTTGCCATAGACTTCTGCTATGCATGAGCGGATGTAGGCATGGATTTCCTCGGCCTGCTCTGCAGTGGCTGTCTTGCCGGTACCGATGGCCCAGATTGGCTCGTATGCGATAACGACGTTCTTCCATTGCTCGGCTGTAAGGTGGAATACGCTTCCGGCGAGCTCTGCCTTGCATACTGCCTCCTGCTCATTGGCCTCGCGCTGTTCCAGGGACTCGCCTATGCAGAAGATTACTTTCAGGCCGTTGGCCAGTGCCAGGTCAACCTTCTCCTTCAGGATTTCCGGTGTCTCGTTGTAATACTCACGACGCTCGCTGTGGCCGAGGATAACATACTCTGCTCCTGTTGACTTGACCATTTCTGCACTTACTTCACCTGTATATGCACCACTTGCCTTGTTTGCACAGTTCTCGGCAGAAACTGCGATAACGCTGTCCTTCAGCAACTCGCTGACAGTTGCGAGATGTATGAATGGTGTGCCAATGATTACATCACAGTTCGGCTTTTCTGCAGCCAGAATCTCCTTCAACTCAGTAGCCAGTGCTACGCCTTCCTGCAGGTTCTTGTTCATTTTCCAGTTACCTGCTACGATGTGCTTTCTCATCTTATTTAATTTTAATAGTTTATGGTTGTTGTCCTGTTGTCTTGTTTCTTTTTTTTCAGTAAAGTCCATATCCGGTCCACGACAGTCAGCAAAATCAGCGGGACTACATACCAGCTGAACAGCGTGGCAACATGCATCCGCATGGTCTCCTGTTTCTGGTGTGCCCACGGCAGTCGCTCTATTGGTGCATTCAGTTCTTTCTCTCCGGGAAGCTGTGATGATGCCCATTTCCCTTCCACGGTGCTACCGTTAAGCAGTATCAGTCCCGGATTACTGCGGATTGCTGTTTTCAACGGTGTTTCGTCCGCCTGGCAAAAGGGGTATTCTGCCCCCGTGATGTCGCACCAGTTCATTATGCCGTCATAGTCACTGCCTGTGACACAAATCAGCGTATAGTCGTTTCTCTTGCAGTAGTCTGTCAGTTCTGCCAGTCTGTCCATAACACCGTCGTCTGCGACTTCCAGTCGTGGCGCGATTATCAGGAATTTCCAGCCTGGTGTCGTAATGATACTGTCAGTAAGGTCTTCTCCTGTCTCGATATCTGTCAGCATCAGGTCTGCTATAGGAGGCGTCTTGCCATCATCCTTCCATTCCATCTGCTCTGCCAGGCTGGCTCCTACATGGTATGGTCTGAAGTCAATAATCGGAAGGGTGTATGTGGTATAGCCGGCCAGCAGAAAACCAAACATCCAACTGTACAAAGCTACAAGCCACTGGCTGTGCTGGCTTATAAGCCGGGTTTCAAGATAATGCCATTTCCATAATATGAGGGCAGTAGTCAGCAAGACGAGGTTTTTCCCTAATGTCTGCCAGTTGGTCAGATGTATGGCATCGCCAAAACATCCGCATTCCTGTATGGGGTTTGCTATCGCCAGATATAATGTTACAGGCGTGAATACCATCATCATAATCAGGACCAGACGTGATGTCCACTTCCTGCGTATGCCGAATATCAGATATATTCCCAGGTTGAATTCCAGCAGTGCAAGCGCGACCCCTAATGCCAGAGGAATGTATGTTGGCATCTGGGCATTTATGCCTATGGCTGCGACATAGTCCTGTATCTTGTATTCTGTACCTCGCGGATCTATTATCTTTACTATGCCGGAGAACACAAGCGACGCACCCATAAGTAAACGGCACAGATTCGCCGCCAAGACCTTGAGACGCTGTTTATTCACCGAAAGTCAGTTTTATAAGTCCGAAGACGGCATAGTTCATCATGTCGATATAATTCGCGTCGATACCTTCGGAAACGAGAGTCTCTCCGCCGAGGGATTCAATCCGCTTGGTGCGGAATATCTTCATCAGGATGAGGTCCGTGTAGCTGGAAATGCGCATGAGACGCCATGCCTCGTCATAGTCGTGATTCTTGCGGAGCATTAGCTGTAGAGCCTCTTCTGCATAGCGGTCATAGGCTTCGAGTGCCTCCTGCGGCGTCATCTCGTCCGCAACTTCAGAAGCTCCCAGTTCCAACTGGATCAGGCCGATTATGGCATAGTTGACTATTGCAATAAACTCAGAACGGATTCCTTCATCTACCAGGGCCTCCTTCTTCATCTCCAGAGAGCGGATGCGATTTGCCTTGATATATATCTGGTCTGTAACTGACTCTGGCCTCATTATACGCCATGCTGCTCCGTAGTCATGCAGTTTCTTGGAGAAGAGTGTGCGGCACTCTTTCATGACCTTTTCAAATTGCTCGCGCGTATCCATTATATATAATGTCAAAACCGGCTCCCGGCCGGGAACCGGTTTTGTATGTCGTTCTATGTTTATATATGGTTTAGCTGTATTTCAGTATCTGACCTGGTCGCAAAATGGATTTTTTGCTGATTTTGTTCATCTTGCATAGTTGATTGACGCTAATGCTGTGTTTGCGTGCAATGGATGAAAGGCTCTCACCTGCAACCACGCGATGGATGCGTGGACGTACTGCTTTTTTCCGCTCAATCTGAAACTGCTTGCTTTCCTGTTGTTTTGCCATGGCCTGGGCAGCAGCCTCCTGCTCGGTCAACACTTCTCCTTCTCCACCGTTTCTCTCGCTGTTGGCCGTTACGCGGTCGGCCTTGGCATTGCTGCGGAATACATAGAAGTCAGACAGGACGTCCTGTGCCTGGAAGTCAAATAATGCTTCGGGATCGATAAACTGACCCAGGAAACGTGTCTCAAAGTGCAGATGACTACCAGTCGAGCGTCCTGTATTGCCTCCCAGGCCGATTGGCTGTCCGGCCTTGACGGTCTGATCCTGGCTGCATAGGTGCTTGCTCAGGTGGCCGTATACTGTCTCAAGACCGTTCGGATGACGTATTACGATATATTTGCCATATCCATTCCGGTTGTAGGCAACTATACGGACCTTGCCATTGAATGCTGCATAGATGGTATCGCCTACATAGACCTTGATGTCTGTGCCGTAATGGTTGCGGCGGAAGGATGCGCGGTAGCCGTAGTGGCTTGTAACCAGCCGGCTGGCACATGGCATGTGGAAGTTGCGGAGGTCAATCTTGTATTCCTTAGGCAAAGCGACACCATAGTGGGTGGTGTATTTGTTTGACCAGTTAGGATAGAGTGACGACGCAGGGTTGGACAGATTTTCCTCGTCCAATATACGTACTATGCTAAGAGAGTCTATAGAGCGTATGTTTTTACCGACCGGGGCGACCATGGCCATACGGTCCTGTGCAGCAGCTGTACAGGTAAGAATCATGGTCAATGCAAAAAATACTGTTCTGATGGTGTTCTTGCTATCTGAAATCATTATTCTGTCGTTTCGTATTTGTATTACTTGTCTTTATGCTTCGTCCACCGAATATAGGCGGTCCATATTCAGGTCTCCCAAATCGTAGATCTCTTCGGGTCTGAAGAAGCGCTTAAGCTCGGCTTCAGCAGCTTCCGGGGAATCCGATGCATGGACGATGTTTTGCTGGTTGCTCATACAATAGTCTCCGCGGATTGTTCCTGCATCTGCCTTGCGACCGTTTGTGTAACCGGTAATATATCTCACTACGGCAATCGCATCTACGCCTTCCAGACACATGGCTATGACGGGCGTCTTCATCATAGAAGCCTTTAGTGAGGGAAAGAATGGCTTGTTGATGAGGTGTGAATAGTGTTGCTCCAGTATGGCATCGTCAAGCTGCATCATCTTCATTCCTGCAATACGCAGGCCTTTCTTTTCGAAGCGGCTTATTACTTCTCCGATCAAAGCTCTTTGTATTGTGCTTGGCTTGAGTAAAACGAGAGTCTTTTCCATAAGTGGTATCCGTTTGTGATGGATATGGATGCTAAGGCAGAATCCACAATTTGCCGCAAAGTTACGACTTTTAGTCGGGAAATCCTACGGAAGAGCGGTTTTTGTTGTTTTTTTATGTTTTTTTAATGCAGTGATTGTCTGTATAAGGTGTCTTCCTCTTGAAGATAAGTCTCAAAAATTTATTTTCACCTTCCCAGCGAATCGGGCACTTTCAGTAGGCATCGGAGCCTCCAGAAGGGTGCCTATACCATATAGCGAATTAGTCAGGTTATATCCGTCCAGTGATATGGTCAGCCTGTTCTTCCATTTCCAGTCAAGACCGGCGTTTAGCATTATCTTGGCATTCTGCCATGTCGTCGTGGTCGGCATCTGGCCCTTGACGATATTGCTGTAGTTGTTCCAGATTACATACATTCCGCTTTGTACATGAAGATTGCCACGAATCCAAAACTCGCCTGCTCGTGCATTACGATACAGCATACGTCCTACGGTGGTGTTCATGATAAATTTGGACTCGTTGCCGATCCAGTGCTCCTGGGACTTGTCCATATATTCGCTGGTTTGGTCAAATGTGTGTTGCAGCGTCATATTCATGTTTGCAAGGGTCTTGCTGTCATGGTATTCCAATATCGCTTCTATGCCTCCTTGCGAAATCTTTCCGGAGTTGGTGAACGGCATCATTTTGTCAATGAGGTTGTTGGCTGAATATTGCACCAGGTTGTCGGCAATGTTGTAGAATACGTTGAATTCGCATTTCAAGTGTATCGGCTTCCACTGGAAAAGCGAACTGAGTTGTATGCTGTTCAGGTATTGCGGCAGCATGTCGGGTCCTCCGCTCAGCAGACGCACCTGACATGCACGATACAGGTACGGGGCATCGACGAAGCTACGTGCATATCCGGCCTTGAATGTGGAAACAGAGGTCGGCATCCAGATAAGGGCTACGCGTGGCGACGCCGTGCTGATGCTGTAGCCGTTATACCTTTTCTTCTGGTCAAAGCGTACGCCGCCATTGAATATCAGCTTGTCTGTAAAATAATGTTTCCATTGGAAATACGGGCTCAAGGTCCATTCGCTTCCGATGTCTATGCTTCTTGTGTTGGTGAAATTGACTTTGTAGAACTCATCGCATAGGTGGAAATTTGATGAGTTCATGGTGAAAAAGTCAAACTGGAATCCAAACAGGATGTTTCCTTTCTGTCTTCCCCATTTGTATGGCAGGCTGCCGTTTATATTCGTACCCAGTGTGTAGTCGCGCCAGTTGGCTGCTTGCCATACTCCTTCCGTACTCGGGTCGTCAGAAAACGTACCTGTAACTAAAAGAAACATCAGCTGAGCAAATGTCTTGTCCAGGTTGTCACCCAGGACATTGTAGATCTGTGTCTCCTCATTACCGAAGTACACTGAGCCGTTAAGCGTGAACTTGTTCCATGTATGCTTGTAGTCAAGCGATGCATTTAATGTCATGCGGCTCGTTCCTGGCTTGTTCCCGTTGAATGGCGAGTACTTGTCATAGTTGTAAAGTGTGCCGGCACTTACCATGTTGTAGAACGGGACTTGTTTCGAATGTTGTGCGGTGATATTCATGGATATGTCTCCCCAGCGTGCATTCATGCCTATGTCGAAGGCTGGCTTCTGGTTATATCCTCCAAGGTATCTGATATCATTCCCCGTATCAAATCTTTCGCCTCTGGAATAATATACGTTAGCCCATCCCATTATATCGCTCTTAAGGTTTCCGTGACCATATATCGCGCTGCCGCCAAAACAGTTATGCATACCGGCCAGTGCCGTTATCTGACCTCCATCCATTTCAGAGCCTTTCTTGGTGATGACGTTGACAACCGCTGCAAGAGCCACGTTGCCGTATAGTGACGATGCCGGGCCTCTGAGGACTTCAATCTGTTTTATCTTATCCAGTGAGATACGGTGGTCAGGACTTTGGGCATTAGTCATGCCTGAATTCAGGCGATGGCCGTCTTGCATTATGAGGATGTCCTCCTGCATGTTGCTGTATATTCCTCGCATAGAAATGCTGCTCTCAATGCCTTCTATGCGTGTCATACCAGGAACGTAGAGGCACAACAGATCCTGCAGTGTACGTGCACCGCTGTGGTTTATCATTTCCTCTGTAATCAGGGTGACAGGAACAGGTGCCTCTTCAAGGCTTTCCGCCCAGGCAGACGCAGTAGTGATTTTTTCAGAACCTTTCTTCAGTTTTTCCAGGATATCATGAAAGCGTTGTGTGTCGTTATACGCAGTGAAGAACGGATCTGCTTCCAATAGTTGGGCAGAATAGCTCTCTGCCTGTTCGGGACGGTCGGAATACAATGCAGACAATGCCAGCAGACGATATGCCTTGACACGATTCTGATTCTGCATGCGACCTGCACTTTTGCCTAAAAGGGAATCTACAAGCAAAAACCGCCCTATCTGATATGCACTGTCTGCCTGGTCTAGCAGTTTCTGTTCATTGCCGGCATTCTTCTGTGCGGAGATTCCTGTACAAAATACAAGGGCAGATAGGATGGCTATGATTTTCAGCACTGTTCGCATGGTATGTCAATTTGAAATGTCGTTCCGTTGTCTACTGCGCTGTGGAATGTGATTTTGCCGTTCAGGCCGCGTGTTATCAGATCGTGTGTAATGCGCATTCCAAGTCCGGTTCCTTTGCCTATGGGCTTTGTAGTAACCAGCTCGTGGAACAGCTTGTCTTGTATTTCCTGGCTCATTCCACAACCATTGTCGCTGATAACTATCGTGATAAGGTTGTCGCTGTATTTCAGCATGATATCGAACATAGGCCTAAAGTCTTTTCCCTCAGCCTTGCTTCGCTCGTTAATTGCATAGAAGGCATTGTTGGCGAGATTCAGGATGGAACGTGACAGATCTTGCGGGACGATCATCACTTTTGGCATATTGTCTGGATATGTCTCGTGAATGTTTGCATTGAAACTCTTGTCCAATGCACGCATGGCATGATATGACAGCCAGACGTATTCGTGTAGCAGTGCGGGGATGTCCGTCGGCAGTTTTTCTCCCTCCTTACCCCGACTCAGCAGCAATATTCCCTGAATTATGCTTACGGCCCGTTGCCCGTGTTCCTGAATTTTGTTTACATTCTCTTTCAGGT
>AUXO012510492.1_pt1 | contig 11572 bp, 12 predicted proteins | sample 768731 | NCBI WGS metagenome assembly AUXO01 (sample SAMN02715735, study PRJNA202380) | gut metagenome | biome: sheep rumen | host: Ovis aries | place: New Zealand: Palmerston North | reverse complement strand
TTTGAAAAATTATATTTAGATGAAGTTCCAGTAGAAAAGGCTCTTGTTGGTTTAAATATTCCAAGATTAGGAGAAAAAACTGCTAAACTATTTAAAAATAAAAAATCTCTTATACATAAGATGTTATTATTGTTTTTAGGTATAGATGTTCAAGGTGAAGAATATGTGAAAACATCTTTATTGGAATTAGTTAAAGAGGCTACAACAAATTCTATATTTGATAATAAAGTTAAATTTGTTAATTTAAAATATATGTATTCTGATGATTTAGAAACTTCAAGATTAAAATATGAAGATATAAGTTCACAAGAAAAGAAATTTATTGCTGTTACAGGAGCATTAACTAAAATGAAAAGAAAGGATTTTGAAGAATATATTAGTAAATTTGGATATGAATTAACAACTAATTTGAAAAAATGTCAATATTTAGTTACAAATACGCCAGATAGTGGTTCTACAAAGAATAAACAAGCAAAAGAGTATGGTATTGATATAATAACAGAGGAAGATTTTTTTGAAAAATTAAAAATTTAATTAAAGTGAAAGTGATATAATAATAGTAGAGGGGAAAAACTCTACTATTATTTTTTTATTGGGGGGTAGAAATTTTGAAATTCATTGATAAATATTACGATTATTTTTATGGTAAAATTGAAACTGCTGCTATAAGAAATAACCATAAAATATATAGAGGTAAAACACACGCACAATGTTTTATTCAAGAGCCTTATGGTGTTTTAAGATTTGCAGAACAGGGATTTATTACAGAAAAGGGGGTATTTGTTAGTAGAAGAAAGGCGTATAAAATTGCAAAACATTATAATCAAATAGGATACAAACACCCACCATTAAAAGAATTATTAAGTGAAGATTTAAAGGAGAGAGAAGAATGAGTGAAGATGTAACAATATTATTTAAGGAATTTTTAACAAATGTTTCAACACCAAAAAGTGCTGAATGGATAGCACCAAACAAGATGATTTTAGATTTAGGAAATGGACCAAAGTTATTTGAGCTATTAAAAGGTGCAGAAGAATATTTACATAAACAAATAGATATAAAGGTATCTACAAGTAAAGAATTATATAAGAAAGCTGAAAGTGTTTGGAAAGATTTAAGAGATATACAATTACAAAGATGTAAGGATAATCCTAACGAGAGGGAGAGATTTGAGTTAAATTCCCCATCAGTTGTATATTTAACAACAATTGATAGTTATGATAAAGATACAGGTGTTGTAGTTGATATAGTAGATTTAAAGGATAATAGTGTAGATGATTTCAAAGATACTAATGATAAATTTAATTTATTGATGAGTACAAGGCAAGAAACAAATAAATTTTTTCAGAATAGTAAGGGATTATATAAATTTGTGTGCTATGCTTCAAATGTTAATGTTGAAAGTGCTGAATATGTGCCAATAGTATTATTAGAACTAAATCACGATAAATCCATATATAAAGTATATAGTGGTATAATGGATTATAAACATTTTATTTTTATTCCAGCAATTAGTTGTGATATAGAGGATAAAAAATACTATGAGTTTTTAATGCACTTTAATATGCGTGAGTATTTAGATTATTCAAAGGAAAGAGCAGAAGAATTATATGAATCATATTTAGCATTTAATAAAAATCCTGTAGATGTAAGTGCAAGAGAATTAACAGCTTTGTTAAAGAAAGTTGGCTATAAATTAGAGTTAGATAGTGTTGATAAGTTACACCCAATCGAGAATTTAAGTGATGAAGATAATAATCAAAAGGTTCAAGATTTTTATAATACATTTAGATTTACTACTGGTGAAACAGCTTTAGATATTTTACAATTAAGTGATTTTAGAAAAACATTTAGATATAATAAGATGACATTATTAGATGTGTTAGCAATATTATCAAAAGAGTATATGGAATACGATGGCTCTAAAATAACAGCAGAAATATTGGGAGATATTGTATATAAATTATATACGACAGGAAGTGCAGATAAATCACAAGTTGCACAGGTAGAAAAAGAAATAAATTAGTAAGTGATATAATAAAATAGGGGGAGATATGTGTGTCATTTTCTATGAGTAATGTAAAGAAATATGTTAAAAATAATAAACCAAAATATGATACACGCTCCTTATTTGCGTATATCACACGATTGGATTGTGTTTCTCCAAAAGTTAAAAATGTATTAAAAACATATTTGAGGTATAGATTAACTATAATAACTGCGTCAGGACTTACTGTTGATAAGTTAGATGAAATGATAACTGAATTATTAGAGAATTGTTGTGGAAAGAATATTGTTGAAATAACCCCAATTGACACAGAGGCTAATTATGGTGAAATATTATATCAGTTAAAATATGCAATAGATAAGAAGTTTAGATATAAGATTTACCATAGTGAAGAAAAGTTAAGTGTTGATGACTTACAATTTAAAGAATATGAATTTAAGATACAAAATGTTAAAACACAAGAAGAATTAGATAGTTTTTTTGAGGGAGTTGTATTTTATGATTGATGAATTAGTAAATGAGTTTTTAGGTAATCAAGAAGTATCTGATGACTATGTGAATGGTATTATAAGAAAAGTGGAAGATGTAATAGATTATTCTAATTTGTCAGAAAGATATTTATGTAAAACTATTGCTAAACCATATCCTGAAAGTTTTAATAAACTTCTAAATAATGTTAGTAAGATTATAAATGATAATTATGGAAGTGTAGTAGTAAGACCAAAGAGCTTTAAATATGGTGGTTATATAACAGCTTCTTTAATGTATAAATATATATTAAACAGTTTAAAAGATGATTCACATATTAAAACAATGTTATATGTAGATACAAATGTATTTATGGAAGATTTAAAACGATTTATGAATAAAGATACTTTTGGAGATGTAGGATTAAAGCTAGAATATAGTTTAGATGTTTTATTTAAAGATATTTATGAAGCAGATTTTGTATTTTGGGATAATTTTAATTTAGTTAATACACATTATGAAGTGGATAAATTATATGAAATATTTAGTAGAAGATATATGCACTTAAAGGGTAATATTTTATATCTGTGTGGTAAGAATAAAGCAGAATTGACAAATAATTTTGATGAAAATCTAAAAGATATGCTGGATTTAACAGAATTTTATGATTTATCAAAAGCTGAATTATTTATTAGTTAGTAGGTAGGTAATTAAAAATGATAAATAAAGATATGGTAGAAAAATCTTTATTGTTTGGAGTGGTTAGGGATAAAAACTGGGAAATAATGATAAAAAATAATATGCAAATAAGTTATTTTTCATATGCTAATCACGAATTATATAAGTATATAAAAGAACAAGCAATGGAGAATATATATCCAGAGTTCCAAATTTTACAATATAAATTTGATGTAGATGATGTAATGTTACAACAATGTTTAGAGATTACAGATTTAAACGAATTATGTAATGTAATACGAAAAGATTATATGACTACATTTTTAAATAATGGAGTAATGGAATTAAATGAATATGGTGAAGAAATAGAAACTGACCCAGTAAGTTATATGGAGAGGGTTGGAGATTTTTATAAAAGTGCTAAACAAATAGGCTATTTATCAAAAGCTGTTGGTTTATTAGATGATATAGAACAAAGATTAACAATAGATGAAAGTGATGTAATTAGTACAGGATTTTCAGAGTTAGATAAAAAGTTAATTGGTTGGAAACGAGGAGAAGAACTTGTAGTATTTATGGGTAGAACAGGTCAGGGTAAATCTTGGCTAGGATTAAAATTTGCATTAGCAGGAGCAGAACAGGGAGAAAAAGTTGGTATATATTCAGGAGAGATGAGTAAAGAACAATTGCAGGAAAGAATAATATGTTGTGCAAAACAAACATATACTGCTACACAAGAAGAAGCAATAAAATATTTAAGGGATAAAAAGATAGATATAAAAATAATTACACAAAGAGAATTAAGAAAAAGAGCAACAATAGATGATATAGAAAATTTTATAGTATCAGAGCAGTTGTCAATGGTAGTAGTTGACCAATTATCTCTTATGGAAGATAGTACATCTAAACCAGGTACACCTTTACGACAACAATATGGAAATATATCTATGGATTTATTTACATTATCTTCAAGATATAAATTACCTGTAATATTATTAGTACAAAGTAATAGACAGGGTGGAGAAAATAAAGATGGACCTGCATTGGAAAATATAGCAGAGAGTGATGCTGTTGCACAAAATGCTACAAGAGTAATAGGTATGAAAAATGAAGCAGGAATTTTAACATTAAGTATTTTGAAAAATAGATATGGAGATAGCAGACTAATACAGAGGTATGATGTTGATTATGGTTGTAATAAATATAAACCTATCAATGATACAGGTTTAGGAGCATTAGGTGGAGAAAGAAGAACCAGAAATACTAATATAAAAAGAAGTAGAAGTTATATGTAAAGGTGAGTATTATGCAAATAGATAGGGATTTAATGACAGAGTTGCGACAATATATATTATCTAAAACGGGAAAAAGTTATTTTGGTAGAGTTAAAGCTACTTCAAAAGATTTAATGGTTAGTTGTCCTTATCATAAGCAGGGACAAGAACAAAAGCCCAGTATGGGTATTAAATTATATACAGATGAAAATGGTAGTATAGGAACTTGTAATTGTTTTACTTGTCATAAAATAACAGATATAGCTCAAATGGTGAAGGATTTACTAGGCGATAAATATAATCAAGATGAAGTTGAGAATATGTTTGGATTAGAAACAGCTGTTATAAGGGAACAGGTTGCAAAAGAACAAGTAAATGTAACAAAGTTTATAATACCAAAAACACATACAATTACAGAGAGTGAATTAAGACAATATAGATATTATAATGATTATCTTAAAAGTAGAAATATAACTGAAATAACAGCAGAAGTATATGATATTGGATATGATGCTGTGAACGACCATATTACATTTCCTATTAGAGATATATATAAAAAGTGTATAGGTATAGGTAGGAGAGCAATAAAGGAAAAGCAATATTATTATCCAGAGGGAATGAAGAAACCATTATATGGTATATATGAATTACCTCAAATAGTAAGACATTTATGGATAGTAGAAGGACCATTTAATTTGTGGTCATTATATCAGTATAAGAAAACTGGTGTAGCATTATTAGGTACTGGTACACAGCAACAATATAAGGAATTATTAAAAATTAGTTGTAAAGATTTTGTTTTAGCATTAGACGGAGATGACGCAGGTAGAAATGGAATTAAGAAGTTAGGCAAGTTTTTAATAAATAATAATAAAAAAGTATATGTAGCGTGTGTTCCAGATAATCACGATATAAATGATATGACAGAAGAACAATTTATGCAAATGGGAGTTGTAACATTTGAAGAATTTTTAAAATTTTTTTAATAATAACACATTTTAATTAAAGTGAATGTGATATTATATAATAGTGGGAGAATCACTAAAATTTAAAAGTGGAGAAATCACTAAAATTTAAAGAAAGAAAGGAAGGAAAGAAAATGAAACTAACAAGAGAGCAAGCAAGAAATTTAAGTGGGGGAGGTAATACATATTTTAAGTTAGAACCAGGGCAATCAGCAATGGTAAGATTTTTATTTAATACACTTGATGATATGATACCAGAAGCCTGTCATTCAGTTAAAGGACCAAATAGACAATGGCCTACTGATATATTATGTGCAAGAGAAAGTCAGGATAGTCCTCTATCAGATTGTAAATATTGTGCAGAAGGACATAGTGTAGTGGCAAGATATATTATACCTATGTATAATGAAGATGCCAAAGAAATTCAATATTGGGTAAGAAGTGGTAATTTTGAGAAGAAGTTAGCAGCTCAAACAGAAGATTTTAATGGGAAATCACCAATATCAGGACAAATATTTAAAATGGTAAGAACAGGAACAGGAACACAAACAGATTATGAACTAATAAGACAAGGTAATAATGATGGAAAAACTGTTGAACAATTTGGAGAAATAAAAACAAATGATGAGTTAAAGATGTTAAAACCAGGTAATTATGAATTTCCAATTGATAATGGAAATCAAGCAGGGTTTGGAAATCAAGCAGGATTTGGAAACCAAGCAGGATTTGGACAACAAAATGGATTTGGAAATCAAGCAGGATTTGGTGGACAACAATTCAATAGTACACGAAGAACAACAAATATGTTTTAGGGGGTACTAAATGGGAGCATTTTGGGAAACCTCAACAACAAAAAAGAAAAAGAAAGTTGAAGATGCTACTGCTAAAATAAAATTAAATAAAGGACAAACAATAGATACTCTTATAGAAACAGCAAGAAGATTAGTTGAAGAAAAGTTAGGTAAGTATAAAAATACAAGTAGGTGTGTGTTGCAAGAAGAAGAACTTATAAAATTTTTCAACGAAACTCCTGATGGTGGAGTGATAGGTATAGATACTGAAACAACTGGTTTAAATGTTTTTACAGATAAACTAGTTGGAATATCAGTATGTAATGGTAAGAGCTGTTTATATATACCTGTTAATCATATTTCTTATGTTACACACACAAGATTATCTAATCAAATAAAACCAGATAGAATTAAGGATATTTTTGGCGAAGTGTTTAAAACCAAATCCAATATAAAGTGGGTTTATCATAATGCAAAATTCGACTTGGGTGTGTTAAGAACATTTTTTGGTTATCCTATGCCAAATCCACATTGGGATACAATGTTGGGTGCTTGCTTATTTAATCAAGATGAAGAACATAGTTTGAAATTTCAGTATAATAAATATATAGCAGTAGAAGATGAGGGTGTAAATAGATTTGATAATTTATTTCACGGAATAACATTTGATTTTGTTCCATTAGATGTTGCTACAATATATGCTGGAAAAGACGCATTTATGACACTTGAATTATATGAATATCAGAAAAAACAGATGGATAGAAAGGAATTTAGTGGTTTAAAATATGTAATGGAAAATATAGAAATGCCACTATTACCTATACTTGAAGATATGCAACGAACTGGTGTTAATATGAATCAGGGTATGATAAATGACTTATATGAAAAATATTCTATAAAGTTGGAAGAAGCAAAATCAAAAGTTTATGCAGAAATAGATAAAAATAAGGATAAAATAGATAGATATAGAAGGGAACATTATGACGCTAAATTAGATGACCCTATAAATCTAGGTAGTCCTGCACAGTTGAGCACATTATTTTATAAGATATTAGGATATAAGTTAAAAGATGGTGGTAGTGGAACTGGTATTGAAAAATTACAAGAATTAAACACACCACTAACATTAGCATTAGTTGATTATAGAAAAATGTCAAAATTGATAGATGCCTTTTTGGTAGCATTGCCTAAAAAGATAGAACCATTTGATAATAAGATACATACCAGTTTAAATCAATATGGAGCAGCGACAGGAAGATTTAGTTCAAGTGAGCCTAATTTACAACAAATTCCTAGTAGAGGAGAAGCCAAAGAGTTAAGAAGAATATTTGGTGCAAGTAAGGGTTATATATTGATGTCAAGCGATTTTTCACAACAAGAACCTAGATGTTTGGCGAGTTTATCTGGTGATGAAAAAATGCAAGAAGCATATAGAACAGGTAAAGATTTATATGCTACAATGGCTAGTGATATATATAAAATGCCTTATGAAGATTGTATGGAATTTTATTTAGATGAGAATGGTAAAAAGACAGATAGAACAAATCCAGAGGGAAAGAAAAGAAGAAGTGCAACTAAAAGTATTCTGTTAGGAATAATGTATGGTAGAGGTGTTCCTTCAATAGCAGAGCAAATACACAGTACAACAGAGGAAGCACAAAAAATAGTTGATGACTTTTATGAGGCTTTTCCTACAATAAAGGAATATACAGAGTTGGTTCAAGAAGAAGCAAAGAAAAATGGATTTACAACAACAGCTTGGGGTAGAAGGAGATATTTAAAGTATATTCAATCAGAGCCATATGAATTTAGGTATAATGATAATAGACCAATAGATTTTAATCCATTATTCACATCAAATAGTGGTATTCATACAGAAGTTCCTCAATATATAAAAGATGAATATTTAAGTGAGTTGGAGAAAGCAAATAGTTATAAAAGAAAGAAAATTGTTGACGAAGCTAGGGAAAATGGTATAACAATTTTAAATAATGGTAGTTATATTGCAGAGGCATTAAGACAATGTTTAAATTCTGTAATACAAGGTTCTAGTGCAGATATGAGTAAAAAAGCAATGATTTTGTTAGGAACAAATGAGGAACTTAAATCATTAGGGTTTAGAATGTTATTTCCAGTTCACGATGAAGTAATAGCTGAATGTCCTTTTGAAAATCGTAAAAGATGTGCAGAGTTAATGAGTCAGCTTATGATACAATCAGGTGCTGATAAAATTTCTGTTCCAATGAAGTGTGATGTTGAAGCGTTCTTTTATTGGTATGGACCAGATGTATCATTAGATGATAGTGAGATTACTGCACAACAATTTAAAGATTATGATACAACAGGTATATATAAAGATGAAGATTATTATAAAGTTAAGGAGTAGTTGGTATGGAGCAAGATACAATAATTGTTAGATATAAATATGATAATTGTTCACCTAATGATGATTTTGTGTGTGAATTGACAGAATTTATTGATAATTATTTAATACACAATGTTAAGTATATGTGTACATATCTATATAATGATTTAGGTTTTGCTTCAACTCCAAATTTATTACAAATAGCATTTAGGTATCCAGGTGCTACAAGAGGAGATATTATACTTGAAAGATTATCTAGTCATAGATTTAAAATTGTAGGTTTTCATTTTTATACTGATGTATGTTTTAATAGATTTGCAATATATAAGCCTGAATTAGCAAATGATTTAGATAAATATATTGGTAAGATTTTGGATTTTTCAAGAGTAACATTAGTTAATAATGGATTAGAATTTACATATTAAGGAGTGAATAGAATATGCCTTATAAAAATTTACAACATTACAGGCATACTGTTCATTTATATTTAGATGCTATATGGTTAGCAAGTTCACATAAGAGAAGGGCTAGAAGTACAATGTATAAACTTTTGTCAAATAGAATGGATTTAGACGCTAGTATTACCCATATATCAATGTTTAACAGGGCACAATGTAAGGAAGCAATAAAGATATTAAGACCTATGTATATTCAACTATATGGGAGAGATTTAAAATATAAAAAGAAGAAAGGAACAAAGATGTATTATTCAAGTAAAACATTTGATACAAGTGTTCAGGTTAGGTTTGATGGTAAGGAACAAGTTAAAGTTAAAAATTTTAACTTAACAATAACTGTATATTGTAAAAGTAAAGAATTAAATGCAGATAATTGTATTATTGATTTACCTAAAATGGAAAAGGGGTTGAGAAAATTCTTGGATACAGAATGTTTAAATGATGTACTTGGTTGTCAGCCTACATTAGAAAGATTAGCAGATTATATATATGAGCAGATTATACCTTGTTATAAAGTTATGATACAAAATAGTGCTGGTGAAATGGTTATCTTTGAGGAAGATAATGAGTAATGGAAAATTTTGAAGATATTAAAAAGAGAGATTATTTAATACCTATAATAGCTCGTTATAGAATTTTTCTAATGAAGTGGTTAGATGTTGATAAGACACATTTTAAACAGATTTTAAGTAGAAGAATGAATATAGGTATAGATAATTGTAGTTTGAAAAGTTTAAATAAAGATAGAGCAATTATTATGATAAAGGAATTAAAACAATTTAAGTATGAATTGACAGGCTCGAAAAGATTACCAAAAAAGGTAAATCCAAGAGCTTATGCAATAAAAATTAAATATAATTAGGGGGTAGAGGAATTATGGAAAATAATTTCAATGAAAATATGAATTTAGGTGGAAATGTAGTTAGTGGTGTGGATACAAATTTAAGTCAACAACCTGTTGCACCAGTATTTGGACAAAGTGTAACAACAGCAGGTCCAAGTGAAAATTATACAATAAATATACCAGCACAACAAGTAGGAGAGGTACATAATATGCACTCTGAAATAGTTGGAAATTTAGATAGTAATTTGACAGTTGATACATCAGGAGCAACTGATGTATCTATTACAGCAGAAGCACCTGTTCAAACAGAGGTAAATAATGAAAGCGTAAATGTTGAAGTAAGAGATAAGTTTATTGTTCCTACATTTATTTTAAAAAATTTATTGTCAAGTGCTAGAAAGGTTGGTACATATAATCCAATACAAGTACCATCACAAGTAATAGATTTAGAATTAAATGAAAATGGAATTAAGGTTATAGCCTCAAATGGAAAAATAGATTACGAATGTTTAAATACTGATGTTAGATTTAAAAATTCATTTAGAACTTGTATTGATATAAAAGCATTTGGTGAGTTTGTAAATACATTAGATTTTGCAGAAGTAGAGTTACAATATGATAATAGTAATGGTATATTAACAGTATTAACTCCAACAGATGGTAATTTCTATTTTCCACAAAAAGTAGATTTAAGTACACAACAACCAATAGAGTTAGGATTAACATTTGAAATTCCTTATGAAGATATGACAGAAATAAATTATGAGGTATTTGCAAATGCAATAAATCAATCAAAACCAGTAAGAGATTTTCCAAAAGTAACAGAAGATTATAAGGGAACTTATTTTACAAATTTAGTTTTAGCTTCTGACATAACTACTATATTTATGCAAAATAATCAAGATATATTAAAAACACAGAAGTTCTTTGTAGGTGGAGAATTGTGTGATTTACTTGCGTCATTAGATTTCAATGGTACAACATTTAGAATTGGATTTACTACTGATGGTTCTAATGATATAAGAGCTATAACTGTTTCAGATGGAAAGATAACATTATGTGGTACAGTTGAGCCTGATAGTGAAATAAATGAAGAAGTTTGCACTAAATTCTGGGCAACAGAATTTGCAATAAAAATGAAAGTAAATACTAAAAAATTTGTTAATTCATTAAAGAGGGTATCATTATTTTTAGATTTAGATAAAGATGATTGTCCTAAATTTGAAATAGATGGAAATAATTTAAGAATTATACCTACAAATGAAAAAGCAAAAGATGTATTAAATATTGATAATCCAACAAATTATAAAGGTGAGATGTGTTTACCTATTGTCAAACTATTAAAAATATTTGGAGCAGTTAAATCAGAAACTTTTGATTTCTGTGTAGATAATAGTGTAGATAATTGTATTTGTTTAGATTTTGGTGATTATAAATGGTTAATAGCATTGGCTAAATAGTAAATATAAGAGGTGAAATACAATGGGAAAGATAAATAGTAAACAAAAAGGTAAGTCAGGAGAGTTAGAATTTGCTCACGAGTGTCAGAAATATGGTTTTGAAAATGTACATAGAACGGCACAGACAAATGGTAAGCTGGAACATTCTCTTGCTGATTGTGAGGGTTTACAGGGTATTCATATTGAAGTTAAAAGAGTAGAGAGATTAAATATAGATGAAGCAATGGAGCAGTCTATAAGAGATTTAAAAACTAAAAAAGA